>Ga0222639_1000141_pt1 | contig 34618 bp, 34 predicted proteins | sample AntAcemetagen185_FD_179863 | JGI IMG/M metagenome (GOLD analysis project Ga0222639, IMG submission 179863) | Saline water microbial communities from Ace Lake, Antarctica - #185 | ecosystem: Environmental > Aquatic > Non-marine Saline and Alkaline > Saline | place: Antarctica: Ace Lake...
TCCTTTGCCTCCGATAATAGATTTATATCTTGTGTAAAATCTTTTTATCAGAAGTTGGTTGCAGATGGGTCAATTTTCGGTTAGCATTTATGCTGTAAATGGGTCAATTTTAGGTTAGCAAAACTACCTGTTTTTACTTCAAATTTTTCTTATACTTCTGCGTTCTCTATTTTTTTTAAATAGCTCTGTGTTATATATAGAGCTTCATTCAGTGTTTCAGCAAAATAAGAATCAACTTTTCCACGTATTGGAACTTTTAATGTAGCGTATACATCATTTGCCATAGGGAAATAATACGATGCTTCTTCTGGTGTAGCATTTTGCTTGACACGTTAATGTTTGTAAAATTTCAAGGCATACATTAATCGACTTTTCAGCACACCATAATGATTATTAATTAATTTTCCATCAATTGTTTCAGCATGCACTAATCGAAGCAACTCCTTAATCAGAGTTTCTTGAACAATACATGCTTCTTTTATTTCAGATAGACTTTTAGTTTGATATTTCATTTTATTATGTAAGTATAACGCCGTGATGTCTGACAAGTACCTGTATTATGTTTACAGGCTGAAAACAATTTTGCAGTTCTAAACCTAATCAAAAGCAAAACAATACCGCTGGTACTCGTTCACGACCATCAAATTGTTCCTAAACTGAGCGATTTTAAAGTGACCAAAAAATAAGGGCGATGTCGCCTTAATTTTCAAAGAAACCTGATACTGTCGGCTTGTTTGAGTGTCTGACCAGCAAAAAAAACAAAATTCCGCATCCTGATAATTCATATTTTTAAAACTGCCCCATTCTTGAGCGCATTTCGCTTGTTCCGACCCTGTGCCAGTATGTTCTCTGCGTACCGTTGTTGGATAGCTGCTTTTGGAAACAACATCACAGGCAACATCTGTTTTATAAGATTCAAATAAAAAGTGGCTTATCACCTGCACAAAGTAATAGGCAGCATTCATTCCAAACAATTTAAACGGCAATTGTTCTTTGCACATGAAATCTTTTACTGAACGATTGGTCAATTCACTGACTCCCCGCCCATGGGCCAACTCAATAATTTTACTCGCTTTTAAATAGTCGACATTGCCGCTTTCTCTCAGGTGTTCAGTCTGGCATTTGTCCGAGCCGAGGTTTGTATACAGAATCGAATCTTCGACGTGCAAACTCCAGCATTAACTGTTGCTGATTATTTTCCAGCTTTGTATATATGGTTCTTCGTCCGGTTTCCCAACTATCCAGTTTGTTGACAAATTCGCAGTATTGCCAGCGGTTTTTTTGAGAACTGTAGGTGCAGTATTCTTTGGAGCCTATCTTTCTCGACCTGTTTTTTTACCGAACCATATAACTATATTGGCTAAGCTCCCGGCTTTGCCGGGGAGACTCCCAAAGTTTGACATTTCCGGGAATATACGAAAACCTCCAATAATGTGAACCGCTCAAAGATCACAAAGGAGGAGGCTTTCGATGAACAATTATAATAAGTTAAACCATACGACATGGGATTGCAAGTACCATCTAATTTGGATTCCGAATGCCGGAAGAAGGTAATATACGGTAATCTAAGAAGATACCTTGGAGAAGTTATTGAGAGAACTGGCATTGCAAAAGGAATGCAATATAATAGAAGGGCATCTTATGGGGGACCACGTTCACCTGTTGATATCAATTCCTCCGAAATATGCGGTGTCTCAAGTTGTCGGTTATGTCAAAGGGAAAAGCGCAATACATATTGCCAGAACGTATGCAGGACGGCGGCATAATTTCACAGGTCAAAACTTTTGGGCTTAGGGGATATTTTGTATAAACAGATGGCAGAGATGAAGAAACTGTAAAAAAATACATCAAGAAACAAGAAGATACCAACCAGAATAGATCAGTTGAAACTATTTTGACCCCCTTTAGGGGGTTCATGCTTTTATAACCGCTTTGAGCGGTTCACAGTACAAGCCTCCGGCTTTGCCGGAGGTATGGTGACTTTTTATAAACATTCTGAATATATTGTAAAACATGTAAATAGATAGTTCTCTAACTTCCTGATCCAGATCTTGGGTGAATTCCATCATAAAAGCCAATAAATGTGACTTTTTTTTTGAAATCTCTTTCATTCTTTTGCTCATCTGCTTTGAAGTAAAGCCGACAACTTCTTGCTAGGTTTCTTCCACCAATTCTTCTGATATAAGTTCCATATTTCCTTCAGTTCTAATAATTTTACTGCATAACGGTGGAACTAAGCCGCCGCTTTAGCGGTCGGCTTTAGTGATTTGTTCCATAGTATGTTCTCGAATAGAAAATGAATTCCTGTTTGTCTATTGATCATTTCAAGACGGTTTTACTAGGTAAGTACTCCTCTGTAATTTGAAAAGAATATTTTCATGAGAACCTCATAACGATTGGTGCATGTTACGGAGCGGATTTCGGAGAGCGTTCACGTCCGCTAGGACTGAACTGCGATGCGAGAATGGGTGTTATAAAATCACCACTTTGCGCTGTATCTTTCATTCTTAAAGTGAATATCAAACATGGGTCTGAAACTCTAGCAATACCGCGAAACAAAGCACCGGCTGGAAAATAATCACGAATGCGATAAAAAAACTCTCGAGTGATAAGCACAATAATGGTGGCAAGAATACTGCTTAGTAAGCCCAAGATTAATGGAATTAAAACGCCTTGTTATAAATCAATTTTTGGATTGAATGAGGACGCAATAATTGGTGAAACCGAGCAAGAATATAAAGGTTTAAAGGCTATGTAGGCGAGAATTGAAATTCCTCCCCATAACACTAGTTGAAATATCATGGCAATTTTGGTCATTAAATCAAATTTACCTCTTTGTTTAAAAATAAGTTGATTATCATCAGATTCTGTTATCTTTATATCCAAATTAGCTGTGCCATCAATAATGTGAGACGGATCTATAGTCGAGGTTGTCTTTGATGAGCCAGATGTAGTAGTAGTATGAGTGCCAGAAGTCCCGAAGTCCCCTCTGGAACTCGATGTGCCCGAACTCGTAGTTTTCGATAAACTTGAGCTCCCGACGCTACCCTTACTCTTCTCTCGATCCATACACATTTACTCCGTAAAAAGTGAGACCTAACTTATATATTAGATAAAACCCTACGTTTGGTATTATTACCCTTATATGAAGGATTTTAGGCCAAGTCAAGAAAAAACAAAAAATATAAAATAATCAGTCAATACATTGTAAAAAATATTATTTAATTACAATTAATAGGTTTGAAAATGTCTAGATATTCCATATTTACACCATAATTATGCACTTAGTATAGAAACCGCGATAAAAAAGGAAATAATTATTTGGCCCTGGTGAAAGAATAAAAGGTCGATTCGCAAAGGCGGATCCTTTCAAGGTAGAAATTGTAGAAAAAACGCTGTTTAGTTAGAAAGCCCACCTTCTCCACCGATTCAAAAAAAAGTCCAGCTGAACTTACCACAACTGCCCCCTATTTTCCGTTCAGCATCCGGCAGCAGGCTCATTAAAATCGAACCGGTTTTTTATACCATTAGGGCAGCCGGGCACTGCTGCAATTTTAATGAAACAGCCTTTTGGAAAAAATTTAAATCAGATTAATCAACGTCTAAAATAATATTTTAAAAATAAAAAGTTCCCCCCTATGAGGGCATTCAATTTTAGAAAACCTTAATCAAGACCGAACATAACGGTCCGGACATATTCCTTTTTACCTTCTTTCCCAAGCATTTTTTCAAAAACCTCAACAGCCGTGCCTCCCTTTGACAGTAAATTGGAAACATATTCTTCAAACCCGGCTTTAAGTTCTTCACTTTGTTCCGGAGATACTTCATCAGCCTTTTTTGCCATGTCCAGATAGGCTTTCAAATAGCTTTTATAGACATCAAACAAAAGTTCATCATTTTTATTATCTGTTTTTTTATGAATACTAAAATCCATAATATAATTCCAGTACCAATCCCGGGTATGCCTTTCCTCAAGTGCGGAAACATCTTTTGCTTTTTCCCGCATCACATTATAATATTTTTCCTTGTTCTCCCCTTCGATTTTTGCCGGATCTATCACCTCTATAATAAACGTCCGTTTTTTCCCCACAAAAACAATATCCACGGATAAGATCGGCAGATTATACTTATAATCAGGACGAATCAGGAAGGTATACATCCTTACAAAGATTAGCATAGAGGCATTAATAGCGTTTACCCGCTTCAGTTTGTTTCCCTCTTCACTGTTTATAATAAATTTAAAGAGATTAAAAAAAGGATACTTAGAGGGCTGAAGCACTTTATACTCCGGTTTAAGCTCATGGAGCGCCAGTTTCTCATAACCAGCAAGGACCTCTTTGGTATATGAATCATATTTTACAAACTCTATATCACCCTCTTTTCTTAAATACAGGGCAATCAAAACAATTATAACAACTAAACAGATAATAGCGATTACCAGCCCCATTATGATAGTTAAAAACATATGTCACGCCTCCAAAGTTTAAATAATTTCCGATTTATCCTTTACCATTAATTTTAATGTCCACATTTAAAAAAATGTGAGACTTATTCGTACTTCCTTATTGAAAATATAAACACAATTTACTCGAAAAACCCATGATTTTTTTTCAAGTAATCATACTCAAAATTCCACTCGATCTCATAAAGCTGTATCATCATCCTCATTGCTTCAAAAGTGATCAGGAGACCTTCCTCCTGTTCTAGAAAAGTCTCTTTAATCTCAATCGCTTTCACCAACCATTTTCAAGGTCTGACGCCTCCTGCATCAGCCAGGAATTTTCATCCTCATCCTGCATCTGAGGACCGGACGCACAGACACTGCCAACAGACCAGATGCCAAACATCTGCAGCACATCAAAAAGATATTTCTCCACCGGTTCAAACATCGGGCCACCGGAGCTAACAACCACGGCCCCATATTTTCCTTTCAGCATCTGGCAGTGGCACAACAACACTGCAGTGATCAATAAAAGACTTCATCTGAGTGCTGACATTATGAAAATAATTGGGGCTGGCCAGAACAATACCATCTGCTTCAAGCAACGCACGATTGATCTGATTAAATTCATCATGCAAAGCACATTTACCCTCTTTACCGCAAACCCGGCATCCCAGGTAGGGCAATATCTGCTGTTTTGACATCGAATAGACTTCTGTCTCTGCACCCGCACTTTTCGCTCCCTCAAGTAAGCTCGTTAAGATCGAACCTGTCGCCTGTTTCATTCCATGAGGGCTGCCAAGCACTGCTGCTATTTTCATGACATAATCTCCTTCAGTAAATTTTAAATTTAATAAAATATTATTAAATTAACTTAATTATCAAGCAGAATATAATAAATCAGGAGAACTTAAGGCAAATAATAATCGTGGATAGAGGAAAAAGCACTAAAATGCGATCTCTAACAATAAAAAATCTCTATTTGAGAAGTGTTAAAGCTTAAAGATCACTTCACTTGAAGGACTCTGACGCTTAAAGAAATGTACTCACTCTGAAGGCAGCCAGACATCCCTCAAGTATTTGTCATATAAACACAGGATTACACCTTTCCGCGGTGTAAACTTATCCGTATCCGGTACAATCCTGATATTAATATCTTATAATAATTAACAGCTTATTTTAAAAACTTCGCAATTGGCAGAACTAAAGATTCAAGGATCTTCTTTATCCCTTTTTCCAAAACAGGATATTTGCTGATTATAGCTATAATTGCTTCTCCCTGATCATAATAAATGGAGACCAGCTGACGGCCCGCTTTACTCTTATTCAGGACTTCATCCCGGAAACACCTGAAGGTATTTAACTGTGGTGCACTTCTGCCTAACAGAGAAGACGCCAGACAATCTTCATCATCTTCATCATCTTCATCATCATCAGTTTCATTGTCATCCCCATCATCGTCTGACGGACAATCCTCCCAACTTACAGGAATTTCGATATCATTGCTGATTTTTGTCCCGCTGACAAAACCATAAGTCTCGTTATCGGCCGCTACAAAGGCATCACCGGTTTCATTAAGGGTCACCTCAACATCATCCATCCCCATGGCAATTTCCAGATCTTCGGAATAGGAGTAATACCCGGTCATAGATATAAAAAAGATCTGAATCGGTTTGGCACAGGTCTCAGTCTTAAATTTACCGAAAGCCTGGCAAATCAGTACAGTGCTTCCGGTGTCTTCAGTGGATTCATTGACAATAAGAGTACTTGTGGTGCTATCCGTATTCTCTATTTCCCAAGTACCCAGCCAGTCAGGACAATTCGGCTCCAAAGCAAAAGAGAGCTGACTAATAAATATAAAAATTACCGCTGCACTAAAAACTTTAGTTTTCATAGAACCCCCTTAATTTTATTTTGATATTTTCTGTGCCGGCAAGTTGAAGCAGGCATCTTCGGATCACAAAAATTCATAACAAAAAAACAACCGCGCCAATTGGCGCGGTTGTTTGCTACTCGCTAAACAGTAATACGCAATTTTTTTATCACTTCCATTTTTTCCGCCTTCGTAAGTTTTTTATTGTGATGTGTTTTAAAGACTGTTCTGTCTGTTTTGGATCTGTTAGCACCGGAAATACTGCTTGGGTAATCTGTCTCTGGAACAACCCGCTTCCCACGGCCCAGATCGGTAGAAGGAGATTGATTAAACTGCTCAACAATGAGAAAAATATTTGTTGCGATATCACAGGCTCCGCCATGATAACCGCAATGGGCCTTATTGATATAGTCCGCAATTTTTTGCTCATATTCTGTATTAGCGGGATTATAAAAAGCGATCGGCCAGCAAAAGCCCTTAAATTGATAATGGGGAGTCATGTCCTCCTCGCCTCCAAGAAAGGACTGTGTGCCGTCGGTGTTGTAAAACGCCATATAGTTCAGGGTTGACATGGGATTTGCCATTATGTTCTGAAAAGTTTTGGTTTCTGTAAAACCATAAGAATCTCCCTGGGGATCATCATCATTTATGGGACGGCCAGAATAAAGCTCAAGTGTTGCGAACCGGGTTTTATCCCAGAGCGTCGTATCCTGATACAACGTCTTCCGGAGCTTAAAGAGATCAACGGGGATATCTCCGTTCTCATAAACATCTGCAACCAAAGCGTTAATGGCGTCTATCTCGTCTACTTTCGGAATAATGGTAAAACCCTTGACCGCAGTGTTGAGATGAAAATCGCTGTCTCCCCTTCTGAAGAAAACCCTCCCATAGGTGGTCAGCATCGGATGATGGTGTCCGCCGTTAGGTATTATAAGCTCATCGGTATCTCCTTGAAAAAAAGCAATCAGCTGATCATAATACCAGATCTTCTCAGCAAGCCACCAGTCATGAAAATCGGAATTAAATTCTCTGACCGAATACTTTCGCCACCAACCGTCAACCCTGGCCGTCACGGTAGGATTCGCATCATTTGCCTTATCAGTCCTGATTCTCCTGGGTACAAAATACTTGTTTCCACCCGAATCAGTCTGAAAAGCAGTCCGGTTCTCCAAAGATGCACCCTGCGATGTTCTTCCCTTAGTAGCCCATAAAGGACCTAATCCTGCACCTAATGACGAAAAACAGGCAAGTTTTAGAAATGAGCGCCGTTTTAAGCTGTTCCTATTGAAAAAGTCTTTGTAATTTTTCATAATATTCCTCCTTATATTTATAATTAGCATTAATTATTTATTTAGAATATTTAGTTATAATATTTATATTTGTGTTAACCGCTTTCATAATTCTCAACATTGTTTCGCTTGCTTTTTAAATGTAATTTGGTTGTATTACTTGTTTTATCTGTAATATTTTATTTTTTAATCTTTGTCAAGTTATTCTTATTAGTTTTATATATTAATCATATATCGACCTAAACGGTAGATTTGTTTAAACTATTTTTTCCTTCCCTTTTAACCTCTTTTATCCTCAGCAGGATGCTGCCATAAAAATTGTGCACTAAATCATATTATTGTTTATATCAGGACTCCGCCAATCCGACCTGCCATTGACAGATACAAAAATATTATGTATTATTATATATTTACAAGACTTAAGCGAAAATTTAAAAACGTTAAAATCCGCCTAAAACACCTTTTATTCATTTGAAAACAGCAAAGTAAGGTAATATAATCATGAGCAGTCTTACAAAGTTTCCGAAACTAACCGCAGAAGAAGCTGCAGAACTGATCAACCATAAAGAAACCGTGGCATTCAGCGGATTCACAGCTGCCGGAGCTGCTAAAGCTGTTCCCATGGCCATTGCAGACCGGGCACACCTTCTCCATGCGAAAGGCGATGAATACTGGCTCAGAGTCATCACAGGCGCATCCACCGGACAGACCATTGACGATCGCCTTGCAGAAGAAAATGTGATTGCCTGGCGCGCCCCCTTTCAGTCATCAAAAAAACTGCGAAAACAGATCAACTCTCAGAAAGTGCGTTTTGTTGATATGCACCTTTCCCATTTACCGCAGATCGTTGGCTTTGGTTTTCTGGGAAAGATCAATCATGCGGTTGTCGAGGCCACTGAAATCACCCCTGACGGCAGGGTATATCTGACTTCGTCAATCGGCGCTTCCCCCACCTTTCTTAAATCTGCTGAGAAAGTCATCATCGAGATCAATCACCATCACTCTGTCCGCACGCGCGAGATGGCAGATATCATTACCGTGCCGCCGCCGCCCAACCGTAACCCCATACCAATTCACGATCCGCTGTGCAGAGTCGGATATCCCTACGCAGTGGTTGATCCAAAAAAAGTAATCGGTATTGTGGAAAACAATGAGCCGGATCACGTCAAACCTTTTACCGAACCCGGTGATCATTGCGTTAAAATTGCCGGGCATGTTCTTGAATTTCTGCTGAAAGAACAGGATCGTGGAATTATTCCTAAAGATTTTCTGCCGCTCCAGGCCGGAGTAGGCAATGTAGCGAATACGGTTATGTCATCTCTGGGCTCCAGTGACGACATCCCTCCATTTTACATGTACAGTGAAGTCCTTCAGGACTCACTCATATCCTTGATGGAATCAGGATCTTTACTTGGAGCCAGTGCCTGCAGCCTGACCCTGTCTCCGGATGTATTAAAAAGAGTTTATAACAACATGGACTTCTTTGTGCCCCGTATTGTTCTTCGGCCTCAGGAAATTTCTAATAATCCGGGAATTATCCGGAGACTGGGGGTTATTGCCATCAATACTGCACTTGAAATGGATATTTACGGAAATGTCAACTCAACCCATATCTGCGGAACCGATATCGTTAACGGTATCGGAGGCAGCGGCGATTTTAACCGAAATGCCTACCTGTCCATTGACATGTGCCCCTCAATCACCCGGGATGGAAAGATATCCACGGTGGTACCGATGTGCTCGCACATCGATAATACCGAACATTCAGTTCAGATCGTAGTAACTGAACAGGGTCTGGCCGATCTGCGCGGACTGGGACCCAGACAGCGGGCTGAAACGATCATTAAAAACTGTGCGCACCCGATGTACCGCGAAACCCTTCAGAAATATTTAAAAAATTCAGGCAACGGCCATCTGCCACACGACCTGAATGAGTGTTTTGCCCTGCACCGCAATCTCCAGCAGTACGGTACAATGCTTCCGGATGGAAATTAAACAGCTGCCGCCTATAAACTGATCAATTCAGTATCCTTCTGAAGCTCAATAATTATTAACGCTAATAGACAGTAAGCTCTATGTTTAAGAAGATATGACTCGGACTTGAAAAAGAAAATAAGAGAAAATCAATCTTAAGGTTAAGTTTTAAACTAAATTATATTTTTGTTTAAAACCTTACAATTAAAAACTTTGAGTAGTATCTTAGCTATTTAAACTAACATATTGTTTTAACCTGTTTTTTCTTGATTAATTTTTAATACCCAGTTAATAAAAAGTGCAGTACTCGCAGATTTTTTATGTTCTTCCAGACCCCGATTGAATAAAAACACCCTATAATAAATCAGCCGGTCCATATAAAATGACCGGCTGATAAAAAATATAATATAACTATTATTATTTTGTCGCTTCGTTAATTTCCTTTTTTGCATCACTAAAAGCCTTGTCAATTTTTTTGCCGGCCTTTTCTGCTTCACCCTCTTTTTTGCAGGATACTGTTGAAAAAGCCAGAACTGTCATTGATAAAAAAAAGACTGCTTTTGTTTTCCAATTCATTTAATTACCCCTTTCCTTTCGTTTTAAAAATTATCCATAAGGCATGTACAACTCCCGGGAAAAAAAAGATTAAAGATAAAACCAAGTTAATAATAAAATCCTTACCAATCCCGGAATGCAGAAAAACAGCAAGAGGTGGAAGAATGAGCGCACAAATAATTTTTACAATATCCATTCAACTCTCCTTCTTTGATTATTTTTAGAACTTTACTGTCTTAAAAAGGATCTGTCTAATTAGATTCCAAGCCTAAAAACTATACTGGAATAAAAGAATAATCAAGAAAAATAAAGGGCGTATAAGTTCCGGTGTGCCAGTGATTAAAAATCATAGCGTTTTAAGCACAGTTTCGCAATTACCACAATAAAAAAGCTAATAGAAAAACTCAGGTATTTGTATCTAAATAACTGTTATTACTTTATATACAAATTAATGACCCTGGTCAGCAATTCTGTTATTAGCTAAAGTCACACGCTAACCAGATTTTTAACAGCTTCATCATATGTTATTAACGCATCATTCCATGAAAATCTTTTTTCCGGAATATCCTGACATTCTCCCCGGTAAGCTTTTAATACACCTTCAGCAAGTGCGTCAGGATCGGCCTTTTTAACGATAACTACTTTTCCATGCACTACCTCAGGCAATGAACCTGCATCGGTTATAACTACTTTTTTACCAATTGCACAGGCTTCAGCCGCACTAAAGCCAAAACCTTCTGACAAAGACGGAATCACAACCACATCAGCGATATTTATGTAATCAGGAAGTTCATCTCTGGGCATTGAAGGAAGGATCGTTATCTTATCCACCATATCTGACAAATTAAGTGTTTCCATGAACATCTTATATTCATTTTGAGGTTCTTTTCCCAGTATCAGCACCAGTCTGCTATCCGGCTCATTGCGATAAATCTCCGGGACAGCCTGTCTAAGATATTCAAGCCCCTTTGAACCGCCGGGTCTTCCGTAAAAAAGATAAACCAGTTTTGCATCTCCAGCCACCTTTTCCCTGAGTTCCGTATTAATTGGACGGGGGCAAAACAACTCTTCTTCCACGCCATTATGAACAACCTTTATTTTTTCATCAGGAATACCATATTCAACAAGTCTCTTTTTTGTATAATGACTCACCGCAATATACAGATCAAATTTTTGAGTGACAATATACTTTTCATAGAAATAGTAAAGAAAATGGAACTTCTTGAAATATTTCCAGTTCTCACTTAAGACCTCATGAACAAGAATGACAGATCTTTTATTAAAAATACATGACAGCCATCTACCGGTCAAACCGGACGCATAAGTCGCACAAAAAATAAGGTCTGATTTATATGCCTTATTAAAAGCACAAAAAAAGCATATAATACTATGAAAGATCCGGAAAACATTTAAAAACCTGTAAACACATACGCCGTTAACCGTATCCTTCCTGCCGAAAAAACCATTAAATCCTTTCGAACATACAGTTACCTCATTTTTCTTATTGAAATACTCGGCAATGTGCATGTTTACAACTTCAGCTCCGCCGATATAGGGGAAATAGTAATCAAATAGAAAAAGTATTTTCATGGCAGGGTTGGGAACATTTATTCCTGATTAAAATCCTTAAGAGCAATACTTCTAACAAGCTCGGTAAGCCTTCTTTCATGCTCCTCAAGTTTAACAAAAAGATTAAGGCAGCCATAGACAAGCAGTACAAGTGTAAAAAATATCAGTGCATTAAAACCGCTTTTAATACCGGTAAGCCGTGAAAGCCACATCATTGAAAAATCCGGGAAAAGCGCACCAAAGGATACGCCACTCCAGACAATAACCCAGACAATGAGCTCCCGCACGGTTATGGTATGACGAAAATATCGGGAAAAGGCTTTTGCGATCATTAAACAGGCAAACAGCGGAACAAAAAACTGATATAATGAAAACTGTGAACCGAACATAATATCACCTCATCAGGGTTTTTATCATAAGTTTAAAAACAGTTGTTATTCCGGATGCAAAGTTCTGACCTTTTGACATGGAATAATCCGAATAAATCACAGAGATAGGCACTTCTTTGATCTTAAAACCAAAATGACGCGCCTCACGAATGATCTCACTGCAGAACTCATAACCATTAGAAGTAATCATGATCTTTTCAATCGCCCGTCTGGAAAAAGCTTTCATCCCTGACTGAGAATCAGTAACAAAAATACCCGAGAGTAAAACAGTTATAATATTTGCAATATTATTGAAAATTTTTCTAACGAATGGAATAGGATTCTCTTTTTTTAAAAATCTTGATCCGATCACAATATCAGCTTCTTTATTCGTTAAGCATTCAATAAGACTATTTATATCGGCAGCCTGATGCTGACCGTCAGCATCCATAGTCACGACAGCATCAGCACCTACTCTCCTTGCGGCCTCAAGACCGGTTTGAGTCGCAGCACCTGCTCCGCGGTTAATCATATGTGATATTACAGCAGCACCAGCATTACGGGCCGCAGAAGCTGTGTTATCGGTACTGCCGTCATTTACCACGATCACATCATCATACCCCTCATCCTGACAGGCGGAGATCACATCTGCTATATGTCTTTCTTCGTTATATGCTGAAAGTATAATTATTATTTTCATTAAATTAATTTATAACCCTGATTAAGCTTAGTTTATTTCAATGATTTATATTACATAATATATATTTTATCAACAATAAAACATATTAACATTATCTCAGGATTATGATAAGCTCATACAAAATTCCTGATAATACACATAATCATGCACGGAAAATTTCACCGACTCATTAATAAAAAATATCTTACATGGACATTATTTCTCTCATATTACATTTCAACCTTATTTCTACATCTAAAAATCAGTAATATAATTATAAACCCGATAGAAACATCTTTTGGTACCTTTTCAATTTCACAACAAATGAACAGCATTTCAATCATCTCATGTTCATTTCTTTTTCTCTTCATAATATTTAAGACCTCGAAAGGACAAAACAAATATATAACTATTTTTTACTGGTTTCTCTTTTTCGCCTCCATGTTTTTAACAAAAAGCTTTATCCTCTTCCATCCAAACGAATATTTTCATATTCCCCAATATGCGATACTCACCATACTTTTTTCTCTCTGTCTTGATCCGGACAAAACCCTCATTCCGATTGGACGTTTACTTTTCTGGATATCAGTAATGGGGGCTTTAGATGAGCTAAACCAGTATTTCTTTCTATGCACACAATACGGGAATTATCTAGACTTTAATGACATGCTCCTCAATATACAGGGGGCTGCGGCAGGAATCCTTCTTTTATACGGATTCAAAACATACAATAATCCAGATAAACCTTTTCAGTTATCATTAAGAACATTTTATTCTCCTGAAGTATTATTTATCCTCATCTGTTTTCTTCTTTTGACTATACTAACCTGCTCAGACACACTTCATATTAATACTGCCATTGAAATCCCACAAGGGGGCATTGAATCTATTAACGGTAAAACCCATATTTTTCTAGAAAAAAAACCCGAAATGTTTGGATCTTTTCTGCCCACACCATCTAAAGGAAAATATTATATTTTAACACCGCTTGAAGGTATGGCATGCATGCTGGCTTTTGGACTTTTATTTTACTCATTTAAAATATGGATTATAAAAATAAGGGCTGGAACTATTATACGAAAATCTTGATTCCATTGAAACAAAAAGTTACAATTACCAATTGATAAAAAAACAGTACTACCCCCATCATAAAAAATAATGCCGAAAAAAAACAAACTAAAAAATAAAAAACTTCCTGACAATATACTTAAGCCCTGGTTTGAAAACAGATTTTTCAAACCTTTGTCAATGGCCCTTATAATAATTACCGGTTTTATAATTTATTCAAACACCTTTGAAAATTCATTTCACTTTGATGACATATCGTCCATTGTTGACAACACAGCCATCAAAAGATTATCAAATGTAAAAGCGATCTGGGACATCCAGTTTACTCGCTTTATCACCTATTACAGCTTCGCGCTGAACTACCATTTTCACAGACTGGACCTTTTCGGTTATCATCTTGTAAATATAATAATTCACATCTCTTCTTCACTGTCTGTCTGGTGGCTCATTTTATTAACCCTTAAAACACCGGCTATAAAACGTTTAAAGATCAAGTTTCCGGCAGCTGTCATCGCACTTCTTGGCGGACTGATATTTGTTTCACATCCCGTTCAGACACAGGGCGTTACATACATCGTCCAGAGGCTGGCATCCTTAACCGCACTGTTTTATTTTATCTCACTTGGCTGTTATATTCAGGCCCGTCTCATCTGGCAGAACAATGAGCATAAGATAATTTCATTTCCGTTTTTTGTTCTTTCTCTGTCATTTGCAATAATGTCAATGCTTTCAAAAGAAACAGGTTTTACTCTGCCGATTATCATAATCATTTATGAAATATTTTTTATGAACAGCAAAGAAGAATTCAATTGGAAATTTCTCCCCGCTCTTATTGTTCCGGCAGCAATAACAATTCCGGTCATTTACAAATACAGAAGCTGTTTTGATCAGCTTTCAAAAGTTCAAGTGCCCGGAGGTCTTCTTAAGCTCACTCCGATCGATTATCTATGTACCCAGTTCAGCGTCATTATTACCTATATCCGCCTTCTATTTCTTCCTGTTAACCAGACCATTGATTATGATTTTCCCCTGTCCCATGGTTTCTCTAATTCAGCGACTGTAATAAGTTTTATCATTCTTGCGGCAATTCTTATAACCGGGATGATACTTTACCGGTCATTCCGGCCGATTTCTTTTGCAATTTTTTTCTTTTTTATCACACTCGCACCCGAATCAAGCATCATTCCGATCCGTGATGTAATATTTGAACACCGCCTATACCTTCCCATGGCCGGTTTCTGTATATTCCTGTCTTTTCTTCCTTACTTTCTATTTACCGGAAACAACAAACGAATCATCCCGTTCATATTCATACCTGTCATTCTATCTTTTTGTTATTTAACCTACAATCGAAATCTCGTTTGGAAAGATGAATTCACCCTCTGGTCTGACGCAATAATCAAATCACCCGGCAAGTCCAGACCCTACTGCGCCAGAGCAAAAGGGTATCTTGAAAAAAAAGATTATATTAACGCTATAAATGACTGCAATAATGCCCTTAAAATTGACCCCACGAACGAACATGCGTATACCAACAGGGGAGCCGCTTACGGCTACCTGAAGAAAGATCAAAAAGCAATAGCTGACTTCAGCCATGCAATAGAACTTAATCCATACAAGTCAGATTCCCTTATTAACAGAGCAAAGCTGTACAGACAGTTAAAAAAATATAGTTTAGCCCTGCAGGACCTGAATCAAGCTGAAAAGCATGACTGCAAAAATGATGTCATTTATCATGAAAAAGGAATGGTTCTTCAAAGATTAAATAAATACGATAAAGCCCTGAAAAATTTATCAATGGCCGTTCAGCTGAACCCCCACAGATCAGAATATTTTTTCACCAGAGGACATTATTATTTTTTAAAAAAGGATATGGATCGGGCTTTAGACGATTTCAACCAGGCTCTAATCCTGAACCCTGACCACATTGAATCACTGAATAACAGAGGAATAATCTATTACAAGAGAGGGAATTATATGCGTGCGGTTGAAGACTTTTCAAAAGCTGTATCAATCGCACCGGGCCATGCCAAAGCTTACAATAACCGGGGACTTGCATACTTTAGCCTAAACAGATTTAAAAAAGCATTATCAGATATTGAAACAGCGATCCGGCTGGGGGCTAAGGTCAATCCTGACCTTTACAGCAGGATCAAAGATCGAACTCACCATTAATAAAATTATTTAAAATAATCTTAAACCATTCAGTATATTTTCCAGGATTTTTTTCAACATCTAACATAAGGTCGTCCGGCAGCATCCACTTATAAGACTCAACCTCATCATGGTTTAGATTAAACTCTCCATCATAACTGCCGGCGAAGACATAATCATATTCATATTCATAAAGATCATTATCAACTTTTACTTCATATATAAAACTTGCTATCTCTTCAAGATCACAATCAGCCCCCATCTCTTCCTTTAACCTCCTGCAGGCCGAATCAAGAACGGATTCGCCCTTTCTGGGATGAGTACAGCATGCATTTGACCACATTAAAGAACAATGATATTTAGAAGCTGAGCGCTGCTGTAAAAGCATCTCTCCCTTTAAATTAAAAATAAGAACAGATATTGCCCGGTGCAGTTTTTTTTCCAGGTGGGCTTTTAATTTTTCTTCTGTTCCTAGCTCATTATCATCTTCATCAACTAAAACGACTCTTTCTTCCATTTTTCCTCCGGTTTATTTCAGTACAATCTAACACAGAACAAATTCTGTTCAAATAAAAAAGGCTGCCTGGTAATTCCAGACAGCCTTTTTTTTGAGCTATAAAAGAAATACTATTTCTTTTTCTTTTTCGGCATATGAATCGCTTTTGCATCTACATCAAGTGCTGCTTCCATAATGCTCTCAGCAATTGTCGGATGTGCGTGAATTGTATGTGCGATTTCCTCAAAAGTTGCTTCCATCTTGATCGCAAGAGCAGCCTCATTAATCAGATCTGTTGCATGAGGACCTAAAATTGCGACGCCAAGAACTTCACCGTATTTTTTATCAGCAATGATCTTGATCAGACCTTCGGTCTCATTAATAACAAGTGCTTTTCCGCAGCCTACAAACGGAAATCGACCTATCTCGATATCACCGTATTTGTCTTTTGCTTCCTGCTCTGTCATACCCACACTTGCAACTTCAGGAGTGGTGTAAACACCGCGGGGAACAGAACGGTAACACATCTTATGCTGCTGACCCAGAACATTCATCGCTGCTGTTTCACCTTCTGAGGTGGCAACGTGAGCCAACATATAATTTCCAATCGCATCACCAATCGCAAAGATCCCCGGAACACTTGTTTCAAGATAATCATTAACTTTAACAAATCCTTTTTCCATGGCAACACCGACTTTATCAAGGCCAAGTCCTTCGGTGTATGGTGAACGACCAACTGCAACCAGAACAAGTTCAACTTCCTTGGTCTGATCACCATAAGTAACAATAAGTTTCTTTCCTTTTTTCTCAACTTTACTTACAGAAGTATTTGTAAATATCTCAATACCCTCTTTTTGAGCTATCGCCGAAAACCCCTTGGCAATTTCAGGATCTTCTGTGGGCAGAATCTGAGGCAGCATTTCAACAACTGTCACCTTAACATCCATCTGGTTCATGATCTGGGCAAATTCCATTCCAATTACACCACCGCCGATAATCAGCATACTCTTGGGGAGTTTTTCAAGATCAAGTGCTTCGTCAGAAGTAATACAGTTCTCAATTCCGTCAATCGGAACCTTGGTTGGAACAGAACCGGTAGCGATAATAATCTTATTGGCCTTGATCTCTTCGCCGGACTCAGCAACCTTAACCGTATTAGCATCAATAATCTGACCGGTACCATTAACAATCTTCATTCCGTGGCTCTTTAAAATTCCGCCGAGACCGCCCACCAGCTGTTTAACAACTGTATTTTTACGGGCCATGACCGCAGGAAAATCAATCTTCGCATCACCGATGGTTACACCAAAGATTGAAGCTTCCTTGGCCGCCTTATATGTACCGGCAGACTGAAGAAGCGCCTTTGTGGGGATACATCCGCGGTTCAGGCAGGTTCCACCAAACTGATCTTTTTCAATAATCGTTACTTTTGCGCCAAGCTGTGAAGCACGGATCGCAGCAGGATAGCCACCGGGACCACCGCCGATAACAACGACATTCACATCACCTGCCGGAGCACTGCCTGCTACCGGAGCTACCGGTGCGGCTGCGTCCGCTGCCGGAGCGGCTGCTGCCGGAGCGGCTGCTGCCGGTGCGCCGCCTGCCGGTAAACTGTCAAGTTCTGCCTTATCTGCAGCAATAATTCCAATCAGTTCTGCAACAGGAACTTCCTCTTCCGCAGCAACTACAATATGAAGCAGTCCTGATTCAGGTGCTTCAACTTCATAGGTTATTTTTTCTGTTTCAACAACAAGCAGAATTTCACCTGCTTTTACTTCACCGCCTTCTTCAGCTTTCCACTCAACAATCTTACCGGATTCCATGGTAAGGCCCAGTTTCGGCATGGATACATTTGTCGCCATAACAATTACTCCTTTTTCAGATAATTTTGATTCGAGCACTTTACACAATTCTTGTGTCGGCTCATCATTACTAATTTAATTACTGTCACTAACCCGCAAGAATCATCATCGGGTCTTCCATATACTGTTTAAGCGTCTGCATAAAACGACCGGCATTTGCTCCGTCAATCGTACGGTGATCATAAGACAGGGCAAGATTCATCATGGGACGAATCACGATCTGACCGTCAACAACTACGGGTTTATCTTTGATGGTTCCAACACCTAAAATAGCATTTTCAGGCTGATTAATAATAGCCGTGAAAATATCTGTTCCAAACATACCCATTGCAGAAAGCGTAAAGGTACCGCCTGTCATCTGATTCGGTCCGAGTTTTCCATTACGTCCTTTATCTATCAGATCAACACGGTCTTTACCGATATCAATGATGGACTTTGTATCCGTCTGTTTTATCACCGGAACAACCAGTCCAGCCTTAATTGCCATCGCCATACCGATATTAATATCATCCTGAAAGAGTATGCCCTTACCTTCTACCCAGCGGGTATTGATCACCGGATGCTGACGGATCGCTTCAGCAGTGATCTTGAGCATAAAGTCAGTAATGGTAACACGGATACCGTGTTTCTTCTCTGCAGACTTTAAAAGCTTCTGACGGAATGTCTGGATCGCAGTTGCATCGATCTCGTAGACCATATAAGCCATTGCTGCTTCGTTACAGCTCTGGAGCATCTTCCGTGCGATAACGGTACGCATACCGGTAAGTTTTTCCAGCCTGTCATTTTCACCCATGCCGGGAATATCAGCAGGAGCTGATTTTTTATCTGCTGCAGGAGCAGCTGTTTTTTGTGTTGCCATAAACTGTTCTATATCCTCCTTTGTGATCTTTCCATTTGCGCCGGTACCGGTGACCTGAGTAAGATCAACCTTCTTATCCTCAGCCATTTTCTTTGCAACCGGAGTAACACGGATTTTATTGGAATCAAGATACGCTGTTACATCTTTTTCAACCACCCGTCCGCCAGGACCGGTTCCGGCTATAAGAGCAATATCAACGTCTGCATCTTTTGCCAGCTTTTTAGCAAACGGTGACGCTTTAACACGCTCACCGGCCTCTCTTTCAGGTGCCGGTGCTGCCGGTGCTGCGGCCACAGCTGCCGGCGCATCTGCTGCAGGCGCTTCAGGTGCAGGTGCACCGCCGGCCGGCAAACTGTCAAGTTCTGCCTTGTCGGCAGCAATAATTCCAATCAGTTCTGCCACTGGAACTTCCTCTTCAGCGGCAACGACTATATGAAGCAGACCGGTAGCCGGTGCTTCAACTTCATAGGTGATTTTTTCTGTTTCTACTATAAGGAGAATTTCACCTTCTTTTACTTCTCCTCCTTCAGCTGCTTTCCACTCGACGATCTTACCTGTTTCCATGGTAAGGCCGAGTTTGGGCATTGTTACATTGGTAGCCATATAAACTCCTTTCGTCTGGTACAACTCTTAAAAAAGAGTGATACTGTCTAATTATCCAATCAGGGCCTTAACTTTTTCGATCAGATTATCTGCATCAGGCAGATAGCGTTTTTCAAGCAGCGGCTGAAAAGCGATATGAGTAAACGGTGCAGCTACACGCGCAACCGGTGCATCAAGATAATCAAAAAGATTTTCCTGTACAGCCGCAGCGATCTCAGCGCCGATTCCCATGGTCTCTTTAGCCTCATGAATGATTGCCAGTCTGTTTGTTTTCTTAACAGAATTATAAATATCTTCCATTGGAAGCGGGTTAACGGTACAAAGATCAATGAGCTCCACACTGATTCCGGCTTCTTCAAGTTTTGGAAGCGCTTTTCTAGCTTCAGCAAGCATACGGCCGACACTAACGACAGTCACATCGGTTCCTTCCTGAATGGTTCGAGCCTCACCGATCGGTACAATGTAATCATCAACTGGAATTTCACCCTTCACGGTATATAAAGAAAGCGGCTCAACATAAAGAACAGGATTATCATCGCGAATAGCTGCTTTCATCAGACCTTTAGCCGTATAGGGGTCACTCGGCATAACAACCTTCATTCCGGGCATGCTGGCAAACCAGCCTTCCAGTGATGAAGAGTGATGGGGACCGGCACCGAATCCGCCTGCTGTCATCGCACGGACAACCATAGGGACTTTTACCTGAGCACCAAACATCCAGCGCATTTTTGAAGCCTGGTTATAAAATTCCTCAACAGCAAGTGTAATAAAATTCATAAACATGATTTCTGCTACAGGACGAAGACCTGATGCAGCAGCACCGCAGCAAAGACCCACAATTGCTCCTTCACTGATCGGGGTATCAACTGCACGCTCTGCACCGAACTCATCAATCAGTCCGCGGGTAACGCCAAACGGACCGCCGGGTTTTCCAACATCTTCACCTACGATGAAAACACTCGGATCCCTTCGCATCTCTTCGGCAATTGCATGATTAATAGCCCATTGTAAATTTAACATTTTTGTCTCAGACATCTATTTATCCTCCGGTAATAAATTATTTTTAATCAGATGGTGTTTAATCTTAAAACAACATTTTAAGCTAATATATCCTTATACATCTCACTGACGTCAGGCATGGCGCTTGCTCGTGCGAATACGACCGCGTCCTGAACTTCTTTCAAGGTATCCGCTTTGATCTTTTTGATCTCTTTATCCGACAGCACACCTTCTTTTTTAAGCTTCTTTTCATAAAGAACAATCGGATCTTTTTTCATCCATTTTTCAAGCTCACCTTCCGGTCTGTAGTTACAGGGATCACCTTCGAAATGTCCGTGATGACGGTATGTCTTGCATTCGATCATGTAAGGCCCTTTTCCTGAGCGGGAATGTTTTAATGCTTTTTCCGTTGCTTCATAAACAGCTTCCACATCATTTCCATCGATCGTTACACCCGGAGCACCATAAGCAGCAGCGCGGTCAGCAATGTTTTCAATCGATACGTGGTCTGACTTCGGCGTCATCTGTGCATAAAGATTGATGCTGCAGATAAATATGAGCGGAAGTTTAAGGGTTGCAGCCATGTTAAATGACTCGTGAAATGATCCTGTTCCGGTTGCGCCTTCACCGAAATAAACTAGGGTAACATTGTTGGTTTTGTTGTATTTCTGGGCAAAAGCTGTACCCAGAGCCAGGCGCATTCCCTCACCCACAATACCGTTTGAACCCATGCAGCCGGTATTGACATCAGCAAAATGCATGGACCCTGCCCGGCCTTTACAACAACCGTCAATGCGTCCGAACAGCTCAGCCATCATTGGATTCATCTCAGCGCCTTTGGCAATAATACAGCCGTGTCCGCGGTGAGTGGTATAAATGGCATCTTCATCTGAAAGGTGCGCGCAGGTTCCGGCAGGAACCGCATCTTCACCCTGTGAGAGATGCAAAAAACCCGGCATATCGCCGCTTGCAAAATTTACTGTGGTCTCGTCTTCAAATGTTCTTTGACGTACCATACGATTGTACAGATCGATCTTGATCTCTTTGCTAATCTTCATCTAAAATCCTCCACATACAATAAAATAAGTATTTATAAAACTGCTCATATATTAGTCAAAACCGGAACCCATAGAACTTACAGATTCCGGCAGAGATTAAAAATTTATATTTATTTATTCAACAGTTCTGCTACTAAATTAGGGGGCAACAACGACCACTGTCCCTCTCACACACGGTTTTCCATCCTGATCTGAAATCTGCATATCACATACCAGACCGGAATCAGTCTTTTCTTTAACTGTCAAACCGCTGGATATAGTCATACCGGGTTTTACCGGAGCCCTGAACTGCAGGTCAATAGTCGTACCGGCAATTGGCCATTTTGTACCCTGTGCTTCACATATGGCCTGGAGAACCGGTTCAACATTAATGGTTCCATGCGCAATGGTTCCGCCAAAGATCGGGTGATCCTTCATTCCCTCAACATCAACATGCAGGGTATTATAGTCACCACAGATCTGCGCGTATTCATTAATGAGGGCCTGATCCACTGAAAGGCTTTTTGACGGGAGAGCATCTCCAACATTTATGCTTGAAAAATCAGCCATTTTAATCTCCTCATAAAAGGTTTATTTCATAGTTCTGGGCAGCATAAAGCTCATCAAAATATCTGTGATCTTTTCGCCATCCTGATTGAGTGATTCCATATTGATATACAGAAACTTTGTTACCTTGACTTTGCCGTCTTTCTCTTTGGTTACTTCTTTTTTGTCTGAAATTGAAAGCTTGGTTGTAATGGTATCACCGATTTTTGCAGGTTTTGCAAATGTGATCTTATCGCCGGCCCTGATGGCCTGATCAATAAACACCTGTCTGTCCCAGCAAATTCTCAGACCATAGATATAGATCATACCCACAGGTACGGTCTCTTCACCGGTATTGGAATCGCCCATCAGTTTTGCAAATTTTTCGACTTCTCCCTGAGTTATCTTGTATGTGCCGCCGCCGCAGTCCCAACCGGATTCCATTTCAGCAAAGGTAAGTTCAGGAAGCAATTTATCAGGACCAAAATTTGTAATAAGGTCTGTATTAAATTTGTGCTCCATTTTTGTGTCTCCTATTAAAAGATTTTTTAGTGTTATATTTTCCTTCCTGTTCCATTGCACAGACTCACGAGCATCTATTGAGAAACTATATTCAGGCAGGCTGGCGCGTATTACGACAGAATGAAAAATATGCAGGAAATCACACTCTAAATAAACTTATCTCCCGTCCTAAAAGAACGGGAGATAAGCAACTCGTTACTGTTAGTAAGATCTTTTCTGACCCAGCATTACCTGTCCGATAAAGTTTCTTGACATCTCATTTGTAATCGGAGCAAAAACAAGCTGTCTGATATCACGGTAGTAGCGCTGAATATGATATTCCATGGTAAATCCGTAACCTGCTAAGATTCTCATGGCTCTGTCAGTACATCTGAAGGCTGCATCAGAGGTATACATCTTCGCCATACTTGCAATAACACCCACAGAAGGATCTGTAGGATTATTAGCCTGAAGCCATGCAGCTTTATAAGTAATAAGCCGCGACAGCTCGATCTCTGTAGCCATATCAACAAGCTGATGCTGAATTGCCTGAAACTGGCCAATCGGTTTACCAAATGCTTCACGCTCAATGGCATACTGATTTGCTTCTTCAAGACATCCCTGAGCCAGGCCCATACAAATTGCTGAACATACAATACGTTCATTATTCAGAGTTGTGAGTAGATTATAAAAACCCTTACCTCTATCACCCAGCATCTGATCCTGGGACAACTTAACATCTTCAAAAGCAACTTCAAAAGATGCCAGAATGTGGCTACCCAGTTTTTTGATCTTGTGATAGGTGATACCCTGAGAGAACTTCTGATTAAGAAGGTCACCATCAGTTTCCTGCTGGTCAATATTATCTCTATCGATCAGGAATACACTCATGCCTCTAGCCGGTTTACCTTCAACATCGTCGGTGCGGCAAATATAAATATCAGTGTTTGCAACATGAAGACCCGTGGTAAAGATCTTTGAACCATTACCCAGATATGACCCATCAGGCTGTTCAACTGCACGTGCCTTTAATGCGCCGAGGACATCTGTTCCGCCGCCCGGTTCAGTCAGTGAAAGTGCGAAGTTCCAGTCACCTGCGATCAGTTTAGGCAAGTATTTCTGTTTCTGTTCTTCTGTACCGTAATGGAGAATAGACATACCGCCAAAACAAACACCGGTCAGGTATGCAAGACCCATCGCAGAAAAACTGTTTGAAATCTCTTCTGTTATCAGGGTTTCATCAACGATATTACCGCCGATTCCACCAAATTCTTCTGGAAAACACGCGCCGAGAATTCCTTCCTGACCCAGCTTTTTCCAGACATCTACCGGAAAATGATTTTCCTCATCCCATTCACCGATCTTGTCTTTTGGACATTCTTTTTCCTTAAACTTCTTAAGCATGTCGATCATCATTTTACGCTCTTCGCTGAGACCGAATTCGGTTGGAATCATATAATCTGCCTGTAAAGCCATACTGATTCTCCTTTCTCCATTAATACGTTTTAGTTTTTTACTGTTTAATTAAAATACATATACTTTAATTTTCATTCTGTTCACATTAACATTGATATAACATGGCACATTACATGCCAAAAAAACCATTTAAATATATTAAAATTTATACGTATTTTCAACTATTTATGGACTGCATCTGCGTGCCGTTCAGATGGGCGGTTAAAACTGGAGACAAAGTGTCAAATCAGGCTTTTTAATACGACACATTTTGACAAATTGTCAGCATTGTTTGTGCGCTCAGCTTGCACGAGGAATAAGCTATTTTGATAACATCCAAAACTGTATTTGTCAAGAAATTAAGCTTGGTTAAGAAAAGCCTTTAAGGACTTAAATTTCAAAAATAAATTTAATGCAACAGGCCCCTAATGCTTTTAATTTGTCTTCTTAATCACTTTAAAAACGTATTTATCCAGTTAGACATAATCGTCCGACAACCCTTTATTAAATTCAGACCTGCCATCGTGGTACAGACCTGGGTTCATTTTTAGAACAGATCGAAAATCTGATTTAATTCTGAACATAAAAAAACATTTTTCTGCCTCTAAATAGCCGCCCCATCCACAGATCAAAGGACTTAATACCAAGCATAGAATAATACTAAACAAAACGCTATGCTGTTTATTTATTTACTGTACTGCCATACAGGCATACCCTTATTTTGAAGAATAATGACAGCCGCCTTTACTTTATATTCTATGGTGGTTTTTATCTTGACACAAATAGACGCAATTTCTATACTTTGACTGCCTAAAAGCAGGAACTCATCAAAAACGATTACAGTCATCTTCTTAACTCACTTTTTACCCTAAAAAAAAATAAGTCATGAGTAATGTCGATTTTTTTATTGTAGGCGCCCCGAAGTCCGGAACGACAGCATTATACAGTTATCTTTCTACCCACCCGGATATCTTTCTTCCAACGCACAAAGAGCCCAATTACTTTGCAGAGGACTACCCCAACATTGGCGGCAGATTGAAAACACTGACAGAATATGAAAAACTGTATGTCAAACATAATAGAAAAATCGCCGGAGATGCTTCAGTTTGCTACCTGGCATCAGATACAGCACCAAAAGGTATAAAAAATTATAACCCCGGGGCAAAGATTATCATTATGTTCAGAAATCCTATTGATCTTTTTCTTTCTGAACATTCCCAACTGCTGTATTCCTTCTATGAAGATGTTGAAAACCCCTTTCAAGCCTGGCAATTGCAGGAATCACGAAAACAAGGCAACGATATCCCTTCTTCCTGCCGCGAGCCTGAAGCTTTGCAATACAGAAAAGCATGCCGATTAGGAAAACATTTACAAAGATACACGGATATTTTCCCACGAAATAACATTCTTACAATATTTTTTGAAAATTTTGTCCGCTCACCGAAAAGCGTTTACCGGGACATCCTGCAGTTTCTTGACCTTACCGATGACGGGCGTCAAGACTTTCCAAAGGTAAATGAAGCAAAGCTCCATAAACAAAGCGGACTGGCTAAATGGCTGATCTCTCCGCCCGGTATTTGGGGAACACTGCATGCAAAGATCAGGCGTTTCATTGCAACGACGGATTCAGCATTGATAAAGTCAATTGAAAGTACCGCAAGAAAATTAGCAGCGCGAAACAGTGAAAAAAGATCATCTGCCAGATTGTCAGACAATGAGTTTAAATCAATAGTTTCAGAGCTTCAGGACGACATCGACCTTCTCGCGTCACTGACCGGTCAGGAATTATCCCACTGGAAATCGAAACCCCTATGAAAAAACAGGCTCTGATCCATTACGGCGGAAATGCATTCAGCGCAATCGGCGCACTGGTGGGTGTCTCTTTATTATCACACATCGTACCGGCCGAAACATACGGAACGATTGCGCTCTACATCGCCATCGCCACGCTTTTTCAGACTATCGTAAGGGAAGCCCTAAGCAATGCCCTGATGCGCCACGCCGCAGATATTCAGCAGAATAAATTTACAGCCGTTAAATTGATCAAAAAGCCCCTTAAGCTGCTGATGATCTGTTACGCTGCCATCTGCATATTCTGTATTTTTTGGGTGAATAATGCGCCCGCAACTGAACTCATTTTTTGTTTTATATTAATTTTACTGCTTGGCTGCTCAGTCGTGGGAGAAGCTTTTTTATCATCCATACTTAGGAGAGGCGCATATGCGGTACATTTGAACACAACGCAGTGGCTCAGATTTCCTTTAGCGGCTTTGTTTTTCAGCTTTTTCAGCCGCAGTGCTTCATCTATCCTGTTCGGATTTATTCTGGCATTTACACTTTCTGCTGTTTTTGATCTTTGCATCTGGAAAAGCATCAAAAATCCCGGCCCTCCGAAGCAGGTGATAAAACCTCTGGACTTAAATATTTTCCAGGGCTACACCCCGATATTAATCGGTTTTTTTGTTTGGTTTACAACATTTTATGACCGGATCGCTATTGAAAGAATTCACAGTGAGGAAATGCTGGGCATATATTTTGTCCTGATCCAGATCGCATACATGCCGGTAATTGTGCTTATGCGCTCCAGTGCCAATTTTCTGTTCCCGCTTTTATATAACCGGGATAAAAAAGTTATTAACAAAAAAATTATAACCGTGGTCATATCCGTGCTGCTTGTTTCATGGCTTTTTCTTCAGCTGACACACCAATGGCTGTTTTCATGGCTGGTGGGTGAACAGTACCGCCAATATTCCGGGCTTGCCCCCTGGCTGTTTTTAGCTGCAGTCCTAAATGCGGCTGCCTATTTATTTCAGGCCAAATTTTATCAGCCGAATGCCATGAAGACCTTAATGACGATAAAAGCACTGGCGGCTCTGGTCTATTTTTGTACGGTTACTTTATTTGCATGGTTATACGCGATTGAGGGACTGGTTTTTGCCAATGTGTGTACATCTATTTTTCTGATGATTATAAGCATCTATTTGGGAAGGAAACTTAAACTGCCGGAGCATCAAAACAACCCGGAGACCTCCTGAGCCCGGGTATGCTAGAACAATTTTTTAAATAGTGTAGCCATATTATCTAAGCATAAAAGCTGGTGTAGTACAATCTAAAAGTCAAAGGCCAAAGTTTAAATGACAAATGAATGCCAAAACAAGAAAAAAAGGCAAATAAGTTTGGCATTGGTTCTTTTCAGTTTTATTTGATATTTTTAATTTGAACTTTGAAATTTCATTTTAATTCATTTAAATCGTTCAATCCGTTCAAACTGTTCTTGAGGCTACAATATTAAAAAAATTGCTCTAACACCATGCGCCCTGCTCTATGCTAATAGCCATATCTATTTTGAAGTAATAAACGCGGAAATCTTTTCCTTTTTTTCAAGCTTTGCAGAAAACTTCTGCGCATCTTCGATCTCTCTGAATCGCCCTATTCTAACCCGGTACAACATTCCTTTTCCAGGCACTGCAGCAGATACAATATAAGTCTTATACCCTTTACTTATATATTCATCCCTGAACGACCTTGCGGCCCCAAACCCCTTAAAAGAACCCAGCTGAACGGCATAAACAGTAGAGGGCGCATTAGATTTTTCAGGAGTTACTTCTGGTTTTGGTTCCGTTTTTTTTACCGGTTTTGTTCCGGTATGGTTACGAAGCACCTCTTCTCTTTTGATATCTTGTTCAGTTTTTTTTCCTTCTTTTGTTGAAAGTGTCTCGAAAAAACTGTAGATATCCTTTTTTATTGCAGGCTTTTCAGTCTCTTTTTTAACGGGATGATCACTCTTTTCACTCTTACGGATAATGGAGAATCTGTCCTGAGGCGGAGGCTTTGAAAACATTATTGCAACATAATCAATCACATATCCTGCAATAAAAAAAACAGAGATCACTGCCGCAGATCCAAAGATCAGCAGTAATATTCTTTTTATATCAGTTGTTTTTTTATTTTTTTTATTTGCTTTTTTCTTAGCCATTGGAAGTTTGGATATGCTGCCGCGTAAATAATTAATTTACTACTTCTAATGCCGGGGAAGGTAAAACTGGCTGCATGACTACATCTTAAGCGGTGCGCTTACACCCACCAGAGACAGCCCATTTTTCAGAACACACCTGATACAGCTCATCAGAAATAACCGTGCCCGGCTTAAGTCCTCATCATCTGTAATCACCCTGTGTTTATTATAGTAGCTGTGAAACTGTGATACGAGTTCCATCAGATAAACAGCCACCCGGTGGGGCTCATAATTTTTTGCACTGCCCGCAACAATATTTGTAAACTGTGACAGTTTCTTTATAATGTCAAGTTCTTCAGGAGCGATAAGAAGACTCTCATTGATATTAGCATATTCAGACAGAGACAGACCTTTTCCCCCGGCAAATGCGATGATACTTGATATTCGGGCATGGGCATACTGAACATAATAAACAGGATTTTCGTCATTTTGTTTTTTAGCCACTTCAAGATCAAAATCAAGGGACGCATCTGAGCGGCGGGTCAGAAAACTGAACCGGGCTGAGTCTTTTCCCACCTCATCAATAACTTCCTTTAACGTGACAAATTCTCCACCCCGGGTCGACATGGCAACCGGAGCGCCATCCCGAAGCAGGTTGACCATCTGAATAAGGATCACATTAAAAGAATCCGAAGAAATCCCGGAAGCCTCAAGCACTGCCCGTATCCGGGGAATATAACCGTGATGATCTGCGCCCCAGACATCTATCACATTTTTAAACCCGCGTTCATATTTATCCTTGTGATATGCGATATCAGAGGCAAAATAAGTTGTTCTTCCGTCATCTCTTATTACAACGCGGTCTTTTTCGTCACCAAAATCTGTGGTTTTAAACCACAGCGCGCCCTCATTTTCATAAGCAAGGCCCGTTTGTTTAAAGTGCTCAATGGCAGACTGTACCTTGCCGCTGTCAAATAAACGCTTTTCAGAAAACCAGGTATCAAATCTTATTCCGAATGCCTCAAGATCCTTTTTAATACCGTTTAAGATCGTATCCGCTGCAAAAGGCCAGAAAAAACCAACAGCCTCTTCCTCTGAAACATCCAGATACTTATTTCCATGTTTTAAGATAACGTCCTTTGCAACATCAAAAACATATTCCCCTTTATAAAGGTCGTCGGGAAATACAATATCTTTTTTTAACAGCTGCAGATATCTGATATACACGGCTCTTCCCAGATTCTGCATCTGGTTACCGATATCATTAATATAATACTCTCTTTCAACATCATAACCGGCATGTTCCAGAATGTTTGCAATCACATCTCCCACGACAGCGCCTCTACCATGGCCGATATGAAGCGGGCCGGTGGGATTTGCGCTGACAAACTCCACCATCACCTTTTCGCCTTTACCCATATCTGAAGAACCGTAAGAATCACCGGCCTTTTCAATATCAGATAAAACCGAATGCCAGACATTTTTTTTAAGATAAAAATTAATAAAACCGGGACCTGCGATCTCCACCTTTTCAACTATTTTGTCGTCATCCACAATACCGGAAACAAGGATCTGTGCGATATCTCTCGGCGGTTTCTTTTCTGTTTTCGGCAGCTGCATGGCAAGATTTGCGGCAACATCACCATGGTCTTTATTCCGGGGCATCTCTACCACAAATTCAGGGATGTCAACAGTCTGTAAATCTCCTTTTTCCCTGCATTTTTCAAATGTTTTTTTCAGTATTTCCCGTACGATCTCTTTCATATTTTTACACTTCCCGTTCAATAAAAACTGCTAAGTTGAGGCCTATTCCAAATAGATTAACCTGCGCTGTGAAAATGTCCGTTGTTCCTTGTCAATTGTCCGTTGCAACAAGCAACAAGCAACAAGCAACAAGCAACAACTCCGATGCAATGCAATGGGCAAATAACGGCCAACGAACCGCCAACTTAACGTACATTCCGTTAACCACATAATACAATATAAATGGCTGTAAAGTCTATACTTTAGAACTACTTAATTTAGCCCCTTCACCATATTTAGTCAAGCTGATTAATATACCAGAATCCACCGCCTAAATTCACAGACGCACTATTTCCAAGCCGCCGGGGATGTTTTTTAAAAACCAATACCTGACGGCAGGGTTTTCTTCACGTGTTTCCTCACTACAGCGCTGTGGGTGAGGAAACTAAACGCAGCTTTCCACCGTCAGACCATGAGGGGCCCGTCTTTTCCTTTTTACCGTTGACTGCTCTGTGTATCGGATGCCAATCAGACTCTTCAACTTCCGCCACCGCCTGTTTGAATTCCTTTGTAACATCACTGCCGATAGCGAACAAAAAAGCGGCGATCCCGCCAGTGCCGTCATTCCCGTTGTTTTTTCTCTTCTTCGTACTTAAATGGTAATATCCCTTGTGCTATAATTGTTTCACCTCGTTGGTGATATGTTTGTTTTTCCAAACACATTATATCTCCCCTGTTTACAGGAACCAACGAGTTTTTCTTTTTTTTAGATGGTGGATCAGGGAATAAAGGATACTCCCCGCAGCAAGCTACGGGGAATCACGATAGTTAAGTTTGATTATTTTAAACACATGCCCCTTGACCCCGAATCAAGGTTTGGTGTATGCGTGGCATTTTTCCGATAAAAGCAGCGTGTTAAAGCTTATAGCAACTCCCCCTGCTCACGCTTCACTTCTCACCGTTTACCAGAGAATGGCCTATTCTCTCTTAAACTCCTGCTCCGCCTCCTTGTACAGCAGATCCGGACAGGACTCATATCTTGGAGAAAAATGAAATACCTGCAATTGCTTCACGCCTGCTTCACGGGCGGCAGCTCCGGCCTGTTTTGCAGTAAGGTGCCCTCTTTCAGCTGCTTTTTCCCGGTCCCTGTCCAGAAAACCTGCTTCGCAATAAAGCACATCCGCATGCTTTGCGAAAGCTTTTATCTTTTCAAGGTTCGCTTGTGTTCCCCTGCAGTCAGACACATAAACAATTTTCTGCCCCTTTGTTATTGTTGACACCTCATCTTTTAGCCTTACAAGCGGCATCTGTTCTACCACTCTGTCTCCGGCTTCTTTCTCCGTAACAGAAACCATGAAATCATCGGGTTCCCCTCTCCAGAGAGCATCCTTAAAATCATTGAGCCACTTTCCGCAGGAAAAACCCAGCTTAAGCAAACTGTCTTTGTTTATATTTATGTGAAACCGTTCCTCAATGGAATACGCCAGTGATGTTATCCTGTGGTCAAGTGCTGCGGCACGCACCGTATAAAAGGGATTTGCATCAATTTCTGTTTCAAAAGGAGCATCCTCTCCATTTTCAAAATTAAACTTTTCATTACATATAAATCTTGTGTTTCTCTTCTTATCCGGACTTATTTCTGTCACCTCGACAATAAAGGGATACCCTCCGACCAGATCCCAGGTATAGCCTTTAAGTTTTCCTTTAACATTCCCTATTATCCCTTCCGGTCCATAGACATGAAGCGTCTTGTTCCTTGAAAGATTTAAACGGATCAGGTGGTCAAATCCGCTAAAATGATCCATATGGGTATGAGATACAAAAGCATGGGTCACTTTCATGAGCTCCCCGGGACTTAAACAGCAAATATCTCCCAGATCAAAAAGCAGTGCTTTTTTCTCATGGTCCAGCCTGACATATAAAGCCGGATCACCAAACGGCTGGTTTAATAATTTATATTTAAACATCGGGGTCATAATAATAATCAATCAAAAGTTATTAACTTACTGATGCAAGGCGCATAGAGTATAAAATTTAAATTAAAAATGAACGTCCAACATCCAACATCGAACTTCCAACGTTGAATAAAAAATCAAACTCAAAGATCGAATGATTATTTTTTTGTTTGTTAGGTCATTTTTTTCCATTCATAATTCGATGTTAAACGTTCGATGTTCGACGTTCATCTACTTACTTGTTTCACGCTATGCTCCATGCGCTCTGCTCTCTGCTACCCGTAGCAACGGCCAAATCTCTTCCTGCAGTTTTTCAAGCGCATGATAAAGTTCTTTAAAGGTATCCAGCCGCCCTCTTTTTTCAAGTTCTTCTCTTACAGACTTACAGTTGACTTTAACACAGGGAAAGGGCCGGATATCCAGGGGCAGTACACATCCTGTCTTTCCCAGAAAAGCACATCCGTTGGGTATATCGTGGTCTACCTTCAAATCAAAAGGCGCATCATAAAAAGCCCTGTAAATAAAATAGTCATTTTCTGTAAACCAGCCCTCTACCGGCATACACTGACAGCAGGGTGCTTTACAGTCTTTGCATAAAATCGGGGTAATATCATCAAAAAGCCGGCGCATCCCTTTTTGAACCTCAGAAACTCTTTTTGCGATTTCATTAAACTTATTTATATTCTCCGGATGCTGCTCTTTGTGACTCTGATATTTCTCTTCAAGTACTTCAAGTCCCATAATTTAAACCCTGTGTTAAATATTCCAATTTTATCCAGTTATATTAATATATATATCATCATAATTCAATAAAACATATAACCTTCAGATGATTATCATTGTGTATAAAATACTTTTTTGTTAGACTCATAAGATAAAACAGCTAATGATAATTATAGGGTTTTCACAATGCTCTCTGCACTTAGCAAAATGCGGCAAGCTTGACGCCAATACACCCTGCCCCCTTATAAGAATCACGGAATTTATTAAACAGGGCAAAAGGTAAAACAATACATACAACATTAAGGATAAAAAAACATGGACCAGGTAAGAGTAAGATTTGCCCCATCACCCACAGGTTATCTTCATATCGGCGGTGCACGCACAGCACTTTACAACTGGCTTTTTGCCAGACAAAATAACGGGAAATTTATCTTAAGAGTTGAAGACACAGATTCCGAACGCTCTACAAAGGAATCCATCCAGGAAATCCTTAACGGCCTCACTTGGATGGGGCTGGACTGGGATGAAGGACCTTACTTTCAATCCGATAGAATCGATAAGCATAAACAGGCCGCACAAACTCTCTTAGATAACGGCAATGCGTACAAATGTTTCTGCACCAAGGAAGAACTCGATATAAAAAAGAAGAAGGCCCAGGCGGAAAATAAACCTTTTAAAGATATCGGCGGATGCAGAGACCTGACGCCTGAACAGATTAAAGAAAAGGAAGAACAGGGCCTTCCCTATGTCGTCCGTTTTAAAACACCGGATACAGACGGCTGTGTTTCATTTGAAGATACCGTTTACGGGACAATAGAAAAACAGTACCATGACCTTGAGGATTTTGTGATCCTGCGCTCAGACGGAAGTCCTCTCTTTGTTTTAAGTAATGCCGTAGATGATAATATTGACAGAATGACGCATGTGATAAGAGGACAGGACGGACTCGGCAACACCCCGAAGCAGATCCTGGTCTACAATGCCCTGGGATACAAACCGCCGGTTTTTGCCCATATCTCTCTTACTCTGGATACCAAAAAAGCTAAAATATCAAAAAGAAAACATGGAGAAGTTGTCACTGTTGCCTACTACAGAGAAAAAGGGTTTTTACCCTGGGCCTTATGTAATTTTCTGCTTCTTTTAGGATGGTCAAACCCGGATGATCTAGAATTTTTCACTAAAGAGGAACTGATAAAAGCATTCAATTTAAAAGGAATTGCCCGCCACAACGCCGTTTTTAATTACAATACCGGTGATGCAAAAAACTGGACCGATCCAAAAGCAATATCAATGAATGCACGCTATATCAGCTCCATTCCAATTGAAGAGCTGGTTCCTTTTGTCCGTGATGAACTTAAATCCTCCGGCCTCTGGGACGACGCCTACGATAATGATAAAAAAACATGGTTTGAAGAGACCCTCGCTTTGATACGTACCCGTCTTCACACCATCCGGGACTTTTCCACAAAAGGCCGTCCCTATTTTGCAGATGAATTTCCCTTTGAAGAAAAAGCCTTAAAGAAAAACCTTAAAAAAGATGAGAATTTAAAAACGTATCTTCCTGAACTTGCAGATATGCTTGATAAACTTGAAACCTTTGACCTGGAAAATACGGAGAACACCGTACGGGAGATATGTGAAAAACTGGGCGTAAAACCGGGTCTCATCATTAATGCGGTAAGAACAGCAGCAACCGGACAAAGCGCGGGCCCCGGCCTTTTTGAAATAATCGTAGCCATCGGAAAAGAAAAGACTGTGGAAAGGATCAGGAAGGCTGTGGATCTTATTTAAACCTAAGCTGAGCGATTTTCAGCCTAAAAAAAAACCCTCAGAGTGAAAGAGTTTTGCTATTATTGAGTTTCCACAAACAGTAACAACAAAACAACTTTTCACTCATAGGGTTAAAGTTATGAA
>Ga0222639_1000145_pt1 | contig 33816 bp, 23 predicted proteins | sample AntAcemetagen185_FD_179863 | JGI IMG/M metagenome (GOLD analysis project Ga0222639, IMG submission 179863) | Saline water microbial communities from Ace Lake, Antarctica - #185 | ecosystem: Environmental > Aquatic > Non-marine Saline and Alkaline > Saline | place: Antarctica: Ace Lake...
AAATTCCTTTTAATCAGTGTATACACTAAATCTGAGGATAAAAAAAGCCGCAACCTCTGAGAAAACAATGGGTTACGGCTTTAATCTCTTTGAAAAAATATGGTTTTATAGTAAACTCACGCTAGTTGAAGGGGAAATAGCGTATCACTTTCGGCATCTGCCAATCCCGTCGGTCCCAGCCATTGCCAGACACTTATGTATCTTTTTGATATCACAAGAGCTTTCAGCTTCAGAAAGGCTGTGAGAGATAGCAGATCTCTCAAAAACCCGGAAGAGCTCTTTCAACTCAAGCTTCCTGGCAATCCGGGTGTTTTGAAGGGATACGATCCCGATGTCCATGAAGTTGGCCCAGAAAAATTCGTTGGATTTTCCAAGGCGAATCATGCCCATGGTCGCATGACTGCTTTGTTTGAACCTCTGACAGCAAATCCGCCGCACAACATAAACGACCTGCTGTTAGAAGGGTCTTCACTTGGGGGCAGCTTGGTTTCGATATGGTCGAATGCGGTTTTGGAGATACATATCCCACCCGGATCGGCCAGGGATTCGAGCCTTGCCGCGATGTTCACACCATCACCGTAGATCCGCTCCCCTTCCTCGATGATGTCCCCGAGGTTGATCCCGATGCGAAACTGCATCTTCCGGTCCTCCGGAAGCTCCATGTTCCTTGACTGGATCTCCTTCTGTACCGCCATCGCACACTGGGCCGCATCGACCACACTGGCGAATTCGGCCAGAACATTGTCCCCGGGTGAATCCACCATCCGACCCCGGTGCTGGGCGATCAGATCCGCCATGATTTCTCGGTAGTGGGTGATCGTATTGACCGTGGCGGCCTCATCCTGGCCCATCAGACGGCTGTAACCAGCCACATCCGCACTGAAGATAGCCGTCAGCCTCCGTGTGTATTTTTCCGCACTCATGGAATCAACCCCTTGATAATGGTGTGGGTAAAGAAGGATCCTGGAGGACTATCAAATGATTAGAATGATTGCTTAAACCCCAACCTCCATCCAGAGGCATAAGAGCACCAAAGACTGCCAAATACAGCATCGACTACTCCGTGCAGTTTTGACCAAAAGAGGATGTCATGGGCGCGAAATTTCCGCCTTCAGCCTGGAGCCTGTTGGCCGAACCTATTGTTTCCCGACGTAGCCTGATGGCAATGCGGGGGACATAGTCACCGCGGCACCATTTGCAAGTTTACCCCAGCGGCTTATGATATTGTGATGTAATAAACAACAAGAGAATACCGATGTGCACGCTTGCCTACCGATATGGAGGGCTGATATCATGGGCGTAGCATTTTGATATCATAAGAAATCATAAAAAGGAAAAAAGGCCAATGGGGGCGGAATGGTAGCTTTTAAGAAGATTGAAAAATGAAAAGTTCTACTGACCACGATTTGTAGAATGATGAATAGCACATGCAAATTTGTTGAATGTCAATACGGTTGTCGATCATTTTCGAAAAATTTCAGGGCTAACGCGGAAGTCAGCAGCAGGCCGGGCAATGATGCCTTTCAATTAGCCCAAGGCATTTATGCTACATACAATATGTAGATTTTCACGCCAAAAGCTGCTATTCTTTAAACCATCGAATAAATCTGCCACCAATTTAACCCAAAAACATAACGTTAAGCTTCTGGAGTATGCCGTGAGAAATTCTTACCAGAAGGTATTGATAACAAATCCTCCAAAGGATCTCTATATGCTGGCGGAGGCTTTTTTGTTTGGGGAGATGACCTATGGCCGAGAAGCGCGCCAAGCGTAAGTTGACAGCCATTCTGAGTGCCGATGTCAAGGATTATAGCCGATTGATGGGTGAGGATGAACTTGCCACTGTGAAAATTCTTAAGCAGTACCGCAAGATCATTGGTACGCTGGTCATGGATTATCAGGGTCGAGTTGTGGATTCTCCCGGGGACAACATATTATCGGAATTTTCAAGTGTCGTGGATGCGTTGGAGTGTGCCGTAAAGATCCAGGAAGAGCTCAAGGGAAAAAATGCAGATCTCCCTGAAGGCCGCCGGATGAATTTTCGCATTGGCGTCAACCTTGGTGATGTAATAGAGGATGAAAGCCGTATTTATGGTGATGGGGTTAACATTGCAGCCCGCATAGAGAGCCTTGCGGAAGCAGGCGGCATCTGCATTGCGAGGAATGTTTATGATCAAGTCAAAAACAAGCTGAACTTTGGATATGAATACCTGGGAGAGCATCCAGTGAAAAATATCTCAGAGCCGGTGCGTGTTTACAGAATAGAGACGGAGTTGAAATCTGATGTTCTTGATCTTGAGAAAAAAATAGAACTGCCCGAAAAACCCTCAATCGCAGTTTTGCCTTTTACCAACATGAGTGGCGACGCGGAGCAGGAGTATTTCAGTGATGGAATTACAGAGGATTTGATTACTGATCTGTCCAAAATTTCTGCGCTGTTTGTCATTGCCCGCAACTCTGTCTTTACCTATAAGGGAAAGGCAGTAAAGGTGGAGGACTTGGGGAGGGAATTGGGCGTACGTTATATCCTTGAGGGTAGCGTCCGCAAGGCAGGGGATAAGGTTCGCATTACAGCTCAATTGGTGGATTCCACCACTGGAGGGCACCTTTGGGCGGAACGCTATGACCGAAATTTTCAAGATATTTTTGCCCTGCAAGATGAGGTAACCCAAAAGATAGTCTCTGTTCTGGCGGTGAAGTTGACGGAAGATGAGAAAGAACGTATGGCCTGCAAATGCCAAACCACGTGTAATGCGGAGGCATATGACCACTTTTTGAGAGGACTTGACTATTTCTACCGTTTCACAAATAAAACGAATCATCAGGCTCGGAAAATGTTCGAGAGAGCCGCTGAAATTGATCCCCAATATGTCTTGGCCTATTCGATGCAAGGCAACACCCACCTAATGGAGTGGAGTTTAGGTTGGAGCCAAGATAGAGGGAAAATAGAACGGGCTTTTGAATTGGCTCAAAGATCCATAGCCCTGGATGATTCCTTGCCGGAACCCCATGAACTACTGGGTAATATCTATCTATGGCAAAAGCAGCACGATCATGCCATAGCGGAACTCAAAAAAGCCATTTCTCTCGATCCCAATAATGCTGATTGGTTAGCAGGACTCGGAGGTGTTCTGGTATGGGCAGACAGAGCGGAAGAGGCAATCGAGGTGATAAAGCAGGCGATGCGTCTCAATCCCATATATCCGCCACACTATTTATGGAACTTGGGCCACGCTTATATATTAACAGAGCGATACGAAGAGGCAGTCGAAACATTCAAGAGAACCCTTATCCGGAATACCGATTTTTGGCCTTCCCATATCCTTTTGGCAGTAAGCTATAGTGCGCTGGGACGAATTGATGATGCTTGTGCGGAAGCGGCCGAAACTTTGAGAATAAATCCCGAGTTTACCCTGGAGTCATGGCGGCATAAATGCCCCTTTAAAAATCCCGAGGAATTAAATCGCAGATTCGAGAAACTGCGCAAGGCGGGGTTTAATTGAGCACAAAATATTTGTGCCAAATATTAAAGCCCAGGAAGGTCACAGTAGCTTATAGCCCCGTTTTCCATCCCCGCTTCATCAACCCGCGCATACAGATCGCCCGCACGCGGCTTTCCTTTGTCCACGGGGCGTCAGGAAGGAGGTCACCCTATCTCACTGCATGTACCTACCGGGATGAACTGACAATTTCCCGGACGGGACTTTCACCAGCTGGCAATTTGCGCCTTCGTTGCATACCAAAATGTAGTGGTCACTCTAAATTTTCAGTTCTGACAATACATCGTGAGGACATCTGGAATTCCTTTACATGTCAAAAACAAGAGGTATGGCTCACAATACTGCAAAATGTGACCGGGGATATCGGACCAGATTAATGTTTTCCAAGCACAATATATTGGGTCGGTTCAATCGCCGCTTATCCGTTTCCAGCAGAAGAGTACGTGCAACCTTCACTTTTGGATTAACAGTCTGAAAAAGGCACAACCTGAAAATGTAGTGGTTCTCCAAATATGGGGCCACAGCCCATTACAGATCAACGCCACTCATGTTTTGGTTCCATTTTTCTTGACACACTATGTGAACCACTGTATAATCCTAATCTGCAAAAAGTAAGTTCCTATCAAAGTGAACAAAAGGGGTTTTTCATGTTCCGTAAATCAAAATTCAAAGATATTTTTTTTCAATCTGTTACCTGCATAACATTGTTCTGCTTTCTCTTTGGAATCGCTTTAACCGGCTGCAGTGATTCAAGTTCCAACCCCGTAGCCGGGCCAGAGCCGGATGACCCTGGGGTCAATAGGGATTTCACGATCACCGGCCTCGTGACCTTTGACGGTGTCATTTCCGGTGCGGACGTATCTTTATATTCGGAACAAGGCGAACTGTTCCATGAAGAATTGCGGGTTACCAATGCCTCGGGGCAGTTCATCTTCGAGGTGAAAGACGTGCCGGAAAGGTTTTTCATCAAGGCTAGGGGCGGGGAAGAAGTCTTTGCCGATGGGACAAGCAGGAATTTTGATGAAGAGCTGGGCCGGTATGTTGAAAATTTTGACCCTGCGCGTGACATCAACATCAACATCTTAAGCGATGCCCTCCTGATTGCCTGGGAAGATGAACCCCAAACAAAATATTCAGAATTAAAACTGTTTGCGGCTAATTATCTGTGCATCCCTCAATATTACGACATGGAGGACGCCATAAATGCAGCGAGCTGGGATACTGCTGTTTTTAATTTTGATTATTTCTCCGATTCCATGCAGGAAAGTGGATATTCCGACTATAAAAATTTTGTCGAATTAAGCTCCAGGATAATTGCTGACAAGTTCCTGGATGGCGACTTTTATGATGGCATGCCATGGATGATCATGCCGAAGTCGTGGTACGATTCAGCCTTTATCAGCATGTATATGGACTTGGAAAATCCCTTTCTTGATTCATCAATAAGATCATCGGCTCAATCCAAAAGCTATTTCAAAACAGCAGGAGGCCTCCTTGATACGGCCCTCGGCATACTCGGCTTCATACTCAATGCAATAGCCAAAAACACAGCTGAAACAGACGCTGGGAGGACTCTGGGCATTATTTTGCAGTACATGTTTGAAGGCGGTCCAGATCCTCAGTTTAATGCGATCATGGCAAATCTTACAGCCATTCAGGAGGGTGTTCAAAAAATAGACACCGACCTGAACAATTTCTGGACCCAGACCATGAAGGAGTTAAAAAACATTCAACAGATTGTTTTATCCACCAAAGTCAACGAGGCCACAAGCAAAATACGAAACTGGAATGATGAACTGAAGACCTGGGCCAAAAATGCCAAACCTGGTCAAGGCGCGACCTATCCCGGGGCGAGCGTGGTGCAGGAATGGACCAACCATGTCGGGGACACCAGTACCGGCGTCAAGCAACGGGCTGAAGATATTTATGACGGTCTTGTTCCTGCCAGTGGAAAAAGCGTGATTCAAGCCTGGTTTGAAAGAATGCAGCAGGTGACAACCGGAAACAACCCCAAAACCAATGAGATTCTTTATAAGGCTATGAGGGATAACCTGCTGCGCCTCATTACGTACCAAGCTTTGGCTGTGAACGTCTATTCTGAGATGGTTCATAAAACAAAGACTAAAGCGGAGGCAACCGACTTAACCGGAAATTTTGTCACCCTAACGTTGACTAGAATAAAGAGAGAGGTCGAAACATTTGAAGAGGTCATAGAAAAATATGCGGTTGATCAGGAATGGTATGTTTACGCTCCTTGTAAGAGCTCAAGTACTGACAGAACCCCGGATTTCCCGGGTGGACTGGCCAAGAACGGGGTCCTAGCCGATTTGGATTCCATCGTTCAACGCTACCTGTTTTCCGATGTCGTAATTGACCCTGCTACACACAAACCCAAAAGCCTCAATACCCAGAACCTGATAACCGTCAGAATCGTTTCACCCAAAGAAAACGGAACAGCTGGCGATGATGACCTGGGTTTCACCGGGTTTTCCAAACAGAGCTCTTATTATTGGGAAGTATACATGGTAAATCCCCACGCATCCTACCCGTGCGGCAAAGAGTTTAAACCAGAAGGAATCCCCGTGACACCGCCGGGTGCTCCCGGAAGCGGCATGGCTGACAAGGCATTTGAGGTGTCCAAGGTCACCGTGTCCCTGGGAGGACAAAGCTATGACCTATCCCCCACAGCGAGCGGAACCAAAGACTACACGGGACGCAGTCCCTTCGAATATCGCAGCACGCAAATCGGAAGCAAGGAATCATGGGAGTACAGATTGATAAAACTCAGGAAGGCCGGAGGATTTGATATCCAAAAAGATGTGTCGACCTCTGTCAAGATGGACCCTCAGATCAACACCGCCATCTATGGGTGGCACCCGAATCTGGACCAGCCGCCCGGGCACGGGGACACATATAAATGGAGTACGGCCACCTCACCCGGCCCCTGCCTGACCTTTGGCGCCTATGCTCTCAAAAAGCCCCAGAAAACCAGAATCATGGCGTATCACGGCCAGAATGGCTTGCACGACTGGTTTCTCCGCGGCTATGACAATAATTGGGGCAAGGATTACCTCTTTGCCAACCGCGCTCCGGCCTATACCTTTTTTGACACCTACGCCCTTGGCAATCACTGGTACGCATTCAAGGAAGCCGGAACCAACCTGTCACGCACCTGGAAGGTCAACGTGCCATTTTGTTATTATGGACCGGTGTTGGAAAAATCAAAATACAGAACCGCTGGGAAAAACTATGTGTCCGTCAACCAGAAAGGCCATATGGTTTTTGATAAAAACCACATAGAATACGACAGCGCGTTCAAGGTGGAAAATCGAAGTAATTTTCCAGGGCAGAAATACAAGATAGGGGCCACCGCCCCAGATGGCACGTGGTTCTTCTACTATCTTCCTCAGCCACAGTCCAACCTCTATTCATTCAAGACAAACTACCCCGCTGGCCTGAAAGATCCTGGCAAAAACAATTACTTGAAATGGGCCTATCAGTTTGCCGCTTGGGATCGGCTCTTTGCCAACGGGACTGTGACTGATGCTGGCCAAAACAAAGACGCCTGGTTCATCATTTACCCCGAGTATGATAACTTGGCCAACTGGTTGCTGACGAGGCCTGATGGATGGTTTCCATATTAATCGTAACTGCTTTCAGTAAACGTAAGAGGAACCCGGTTGCCTAAGAAGCTTACGTGCATTAAGTCAGCTTAGCACACCCGCCAAATCCATGCAAGACTGCCAGACCCAAGTTACACTATTTGCCTGGAAAATCCAACAGATGGATAATAGGTACTGTTGACTTTTATACAGGCCGTCAAGGCGGCGTATGGAGACAATTATTCTTGAGCTTTTGGACCACGATCAGGTTTCCCCATAACAGTTGCAGAATTATTCAATTATGACCAGCGGCGTCTAACCTTCGGGCAAACCGGCCAATATAAAAACAGCAGATATGCGAACACCTCTAAGGCCCCATATGCTAACTTTATGACCAAGAAAGCAGGTCCGGCGCTAACTGCAAGATCATCTTTGTTTTTAGCTACATGAGATCCTTATTTATCTATTTATTTTGTTATCAACAACTTGTCTCTTGGCTCTATTCCCCTTTTTGGTAAAAAACATGTAGGTTCGGTTTAGTCAGTGATCCCAACTGGCGCTACTTATAAAACAACCGCTTGACCCGCCGCCGCATCCACTCATCGAAAAAGTGACATCATCCCCATAGCTTGTTCCAGAGTAATTGGTACCCACGATCCGATAATGGTAGGTGGTACAACTGCTCAGGTTGGTTATGGTGACGCTTACAGACACGTTATTGGCCCCGGAACCTAAACTCTGGGCCTGTGTGGAGGACCCGTAATCTGAGGAGAGTCCGTACTCAAGGTAATATGTCATGCTGGCCCCGCTGGGGTTGACCGTGCCATTCAAGGTGGCAGAGGTGGTAGTCACAGAACTTGCAGGGTCAGTGTTGACAGTGGGCGCAGAAGCTGAAACGGTAAAGGTGCGTAGAGACGAAAAGTTGAGATTGTTGCCTGCTGTATCCCACACCAAGACCTGCCATTTATACGACGAGCCGCTGGGAAGATTTACTCCCTCGGGGATAGTGACAGAGGTCTCAGTGCTTCGCTCGGAAGTGTACCATTTGATTCTTTGGTCGTAGTCATGAATACGGAGCTGATAGTAGGTACTCTCTCCTTCTACCGGCGACCAGCTAAAGGTCGGTCTGTTTGTATCAAAATAGGCATTGTTAGCAGGGCTCCGTGATTCCTCTGAAACCGCCGGTACAGGATTATAGGCGTAAGTTTGCGTTGCAGTGGCTGTGTTTCCTTCATCGTCCTGAATTTCGACTGTGTAAGTTCCATCGGGAATCGGAGTGGATGTATAGGTAGTGTCGAAATAGAGGGCAGGTGTATAGAATCTGGTCTCGACCCGGTCTAAATCGTATACGGTTGAATCAGGGCCAGTTACCCGGAGGTAATCGATATCCCAACTGGCGAGGGCAATATTAGCCACCCCAAGCCAGTTTCCAATATTTCCGGCCGAGGGAAAAGAAAGGATGTAATTGTTCGTTATGTCTGGAAGGCCCCTTGTGCCGGTGAAAAAATACCGGCGCTCAGAGCTTTTGCGGTTCTGTGCGTCAGTAGCCTTATCCCAGACCCTGACTTCCCACCAGTAGGGAGTGTTGGGCTGGAGGAGCCCCTGCGGCACTGTAAAGGAGGTAATTTGGGTGTGTGGACTGCTATACCAGACAGCTTTGGAAGTAGAATCCTCAATAAAGACCTGGTAATATACCTCACTGTCTGTAACAGGGTCAAAGCTCAGGGTCGGAGTCGTGGTTCCCACATAGGAACCGTTTCTGGGATTCATGGTGGATGGGTCTATCTGAGGAACATTGGCATCATAGGCAAATTCTTTGACCACCGAAACCGTCCGTCCCAAACCATCCCTCACGAGGAAAGTGTAACTGCCGTCTACCAAAATAGACTCTTCAGCATGGAAGTACATCAACCCCAGTTGTCTAAAGGATAAGGATGTCTCCAGATTAAAAGTCCCTGAAGGCCCTGTGACTGTAAAGGATACCACATCCTCCGGGCTGGGTCCGGTTATGAATGCCCAAAATCGGGTCCCTGATCCCTCCGAGTATACCCCCGACGCTTTGAACACCGGAGCAGGATAGCTGGCAAGGGCCACATTCCATGTCAACAGACCAAAACAGGAAAACAAACCTAACGCCACCAAGAATTTCTTGATTCGATCTCTCATACTGCCTCCTTACCTTTTATGAGTTATATTCTTAATAAAAGGCCACGCTGGAGAAGAATAACCAGTATGGCAAGGATTTCTTGGGAAATAGATGAATTGTTTCGTGCTGTGGAAGAGCAACCTATGTTTGGAATGGGCATTGCAGTCCCTTTTTTAATTGTTTTCGTCTTCCCAGTAGATCGAGTGAGCACGATTCTGAGCATCATATGCCATAGCTGACACTTCGCTAACGCTCTCAAGGTTGATAATTGGCAGGTCTGTCACTTCGTTCAGTACAGAGTTTTGGAGATTGGTGTCGTTGCGAATTAAGTCCCGGGCCAGAATTTCGGCCTGCTTTGAATTCTCAGCCTCAACGAGTCGCGTACTGTGGAACCGCTTTTTTCTTGGTCCCTCGTCACCATCCATCAAGAAATTCTGGCCCATTAGGCGAACCAGGTAGGTCGTCATTGCATTCCTCCTCGACTGAGGTGGAAGGATTTTCAGTTTCGTGGGGCATGAGTCCACAATTCGTGCATGATTCTTCAGTAGCATAGTGGTCAGAATTTCGCAAGGATGGGATAAGTATCTTTCACGTTTCGCATGGAATATCAGGCATATATTTCATGTTGGTTATGAAGTTTTATCTATAATTATAGATAGATCCCGGATAACTTTCTCAAAAGATTTTGACACATCAACTTCAATTATTATGCGTTTAGGGCCTTGTTTACGAATAAATGTAACCGAATGCTCAGGAAATTCAAACCCAGACAAAGCCTCTTGCAATTGATTCCATCTCTTTCTACCCATATTCTTGCATGCAAAAAATTGATTCGCGGTTATCTGTTTCAATTCACGAATAGAAATTGGGTCACCGAAATTGTTACGAATATTATTCCTCATAGCTGTTGAGAAACCTAATTTTTTCGATAGGTTATCTACGTTATATTTTTCATTTGTCGATAGTTTTTCCATCATCCGAAGCCACATAGTATGAGATAGATTTTCTCGATTGATTTCGCTCATTAAACAGCTATGACTCTTTGGACATTTCCTTCATCTCCCCAAAACCCCATCAGACTGATTTACATTGAAGTTTCGATTTCGTACCGTTAACATTACAATTGTTCACCGTTTCCAAAAAACGCCTGTAAGAACAATAATATGAAGCCTGGAATAGTGAATTCTTCCAGGATTCAGACACTAATCTTGATATTTGGCTATTTTTACCCCTCTTTCAACAATAACCAATCTTCTTGACAGTTCAGCAATTGTTGTCCTTCGTTCTTGAACGACTTTTTGCTGCTCCTGAACCACTTTCGTCAAGACTGCAACCACATCCATTGAACTCATCCCTTTCCTGTCCTTCGAGGCAACAAGTTCGGGTGCATCTTCTGCAATGAACCCCACGTGCTTTTCTTCGGAGCCAGCCTTGTAACAGAACTTAACCGGATTCAGTCTATGCCTTCGCTCATAGTACTCATATGACCGCAGAATTTATATCGATTTAATTCATCAAGGCTCTGAATCATTCCTGCACAGACAGGGTTCAGGTGAATATACCGGACCAATTCCCGCAAACAGGTCTCTTCCTGGCACACAATAGATTTGTAGCGATTCTGAAACAACTGGCCACTTCGGACATGCCGCCGGTTAAATCCAATAACATAACCGGTAAGGAGGCGTCTCATCACCGTGGCAAGAGGGCTAACTCCCGTCCGAAACAGAAAATGGGCGTGGTTCTGACCCCTTTTCTATTCGATAGCACTTATAAAACAACCACCTCCTCCACCCGTAGTAGAAGGGTGTTTTGACATAAGGATTATAGCATTCCCGAAGCCTGTTTCTGTTTCGCCCACTGCAACGAAGGTGTCATTCCCACAAGATACTTTTTGAAGGTAACCGGACGTCCCGGAACACCTCTCTGTCCATGTTATCCCGTCAGGAGAGGTCAATATCTCCCCCATCTGCCCAACTGCGACAAAGATTCCATTCCCATAAGCTACGCCATTAAGGGATCTTTCTGTACCTGAGTCCCTCCTTGTCCATGTTATCCCGTCAGGAGAGGTCAATATCTCACCATAAGAGCCGACTGCGACAAAGGTTCCAGCCCCGTATGCCACGCCATAAAGGGATCTTTCTATACCTGAGTCCCGCTCTGTCCATGTTATCCCGTCAGGAGAGGTCAATATCTCCCCCATCTGCCCAACTGCGACAAAGATTCCATTCCCATAAGCTACGCCATTAAAGGATCTTTCTGTACCTGAGTCCCTCCTTGTCCATGTTATCCCGTCAGGAGAGGTCAATATCTCACCATAAGAGCCGACTGCGACAAATCTCCCATTCCCGTAAGCTACGCCAAGAAGGTCTTTTTCTGCACCTGAGGTCATCTCTGTCCAGGTTATCCCGTCAGGAGATGTCAATATCTCACCTTTGTCCCCAACTGCGACAAAGGTCCCAGCCCCGTAAGCTACGCCACGAAGGTCTTTTTCTGTGCCTGAGTCCCTCTCTGTCCAGGTTATCCCGTCAGGAGATGTCAATATCTCACCCATGTCCCCAACTGCGACAAAGCTCCCAGCCCCGTATGCCACGTCATCAAGCGATCCATATTCAATTGGTTTGGAGCAACTTTGCCAGTTATCAAGGTAATAAGCGGAACCATTGACTACTATTTTCCTTTGAACTATGTCAGGATATGTAGCTAAAGGGTCTGTTTCTGCTAACCTGGTACCATACCCCCGTGTATTCAGGTTGGAATTGCTGATATGGCATTCGACAGCACAGCTACTACCCGCTGGCCCAGGCCCAGCACAATACCTCAGGATATACGTACCCGATGCACCAGAGTGCACATTAACGGTAAAATACATATCACCATAATAAGCTTCAGCTAAACCCTCTGAAAATGTCGGTTCCAGTTCAGGCCCTTTATAACATCTCCACACATACCCTTTTGTTGCATAGTTCGTATTCATGTATTCACTCTCTTCTCTAACGAATATCCCGATTCCTGATATGGGATTTGTCCCGCCGGCCCCCCACAGATAGGTCACCGACGAAACACTCCATGAATCAGGAATCTCAATACCAACAACAGGGGTAGCTCTTGCTGTTGAGATTGAGAACTGGGCAGGTAATGAAGTCACTGCCACTTTGAAAGATATACCAGCGCTTACGGTACTTGCCGGTTGACTGACAAAATATATGAGACATCCGGACAAACTCAATAAGATACCTATTATGAAAATCGCCCTTAGTTTTTTCATATCGCGCTCCTATGTATTCCGTGAAAGTGGGATCAGAAAGTGGAGTCAGTCCTTGACAGGCTGTTGCCCAAATGATTTCATCAACATAATTTGATCGTAAAAGATCAGCTGAAAAGCAAAATATTAATAATTGCCAGGTTTATGATAATTAGCATTGTTTCACTACAATATTGTCCTAATAAATATAATATGATAATATCGTGTCCAAAATTCCAACAGAGGATTTCAGCCATGATGGGTTACCAACCAATTTACCAAAACAAGCTCTTCATTACCGGGTTCAACCTCGATAAACGGGTCCGAAACGATCATCCTTTATTAACCCGGCAATTAAATAGGCAATCTTATCCAGCATATGCAATTTTTGGATGCTTGAAGTATTTCATTACTCGGTTTGGCAATCTTTGAAGCTTCCTCGGATTTGCGGGACTAATTATACTTATTCCCGCTTTGGCACCCCATGTTTGGCAATATATTTTCCAGGGCCACAAAATACAAGACCCCGTGTCACTGACCGGTATTATGGAGCCACCCATGAATGTAGCATTAGGTTTTGCATACGGCCGTGTCAAAATTCAAAGCCAGCCGTGGTAATAAAGCAACCCCCGCTGCTTCCACCTCCACTTCCGCCGCCACCCGACCCTATAACTCTGAGGACCATCACGTCATTGCCCGTACCATTAAAGCTGCCCCCTGCAATGACGATCTTACCGTCCACCTGTATCGCCACTCCTTCGCCAAAATCCTTTCCCGTCACGATGTTGAGGCTTACTACGCCGTTACTACCAAAGGTGCCATCTGCACTTCCATTCACATTATACATTAGGATTAGGACATCCTCATCTGTCCCATTAGGGGTGTTACCGGTGACAACGATCTTGTTTCCGCCTTGAATGGCTAGCCTGCGACCATTATCGTTTCCCTTGCCACTGTCATAACTGACGACCCCGTTCACGCCAAATGTGTTGTCCAGTGTCCCGTTGGAACGATATTTCAAGACAAGAACATCCAGGTCTGTCCCATTGGAATTGCCGCCAGAAACGACAATCTGCCCGTCCGACTGGATGGCGACTCCCCGTGCACCGGCATTTCCATGCCCGCCATCATAGGTCGCGACGCCCTCTGTACCAAAGGTATTATCCGACGTTCCATCCACGTTGTACCTCGCGGTCAGGACAACATAGCCCGCATCGGTTTTCGAATAACCTGAAACAACGATTTTGCCGTCTGTCTGAATTGCGACATCCCGGAAGCCATCGTTCCCCTGGCCCCCTTCATAAATAACCACTCCGTTCGTTCCAAAGTTTGAGTCCAGGGTGCCGTCGTCGTTGTATCTCAAAATCATGGCAATTGTTGAATTACCCCTGCTCCTCGCCGTGACAATGATTTTACCATCTGACTGAATCGCTATTGCCCGGCCATAGTCATTTCTATTGCCGTTATTATAAATGGCAATCCCGTTTGTGCCAAAGCTTGTGTCCAGGGTCCCATCGCTGTTGTACCGCATGGTCAAAATATCATAATCTTCCCCATTATTACTGTATCCTGTCAAAACGATCTTTCCGTCTGCCTGAATGGCCACCAGACGCCCACAGTCGTTTCCTTTTCCGCCGTCATATATTACGATACCGTCCGTCCCAAAGGCGCTGTCCAGAGTACCGTCGCTATTATATCTGAGAACCCCCACGTCAGCGTCTGTCCCGTTGAGTATCCCGGTTGATACAACGATCTTGGAGTCCATCTGAATCGCCACACCAACATATGAGTCCTTGTTCCAGCCATTGTAGAGGACATACCCCTCGGGTGGATTAAAGGTGGTATCAAGATCTCCTTGCGCTGCAGCTAATAAGCAAGGCAGACTCACAACAGATAACAATACAATGGAAAAAATCGTCTTAACTCTTTGCATGCTGTTCTCCCTAATTTCAGAAAGTCATTTTGCCAAAAGGATTTTGGTTCACCCCAGTAATCCAGGGTCAATTCGAGATCGATTTCCATATATTGTATGTCTTTCCAACGCGCTCGGATGCGACAACATAACGTGCATTAAGTCAGCATAGCACATCCGCCAAATCCATGCAAGAGTGCCAGACGTAATTTGGACGCTGATCAACGCAGATCTGTGATGTTTTATTCTTAATTATCCGTGTTTATCTGCGGAAATCTGCGTTCCCAAAATATCTTAAGATGACAATCTCGAGAGGGCCCAAATGGTACCGTACTCTGTGTGTTAGTAATGCCTGAACAGTACGAGATTGACTTCTTAACTGCGGGATATTATAGGTTAGGAGAAAATTGAATGTCAAGGAAGAGGCTTCGGATTGATGATTGTCCATATCATTCATTGTTTCTTCGCTTTGCGGCTTTGCGCCTTTGCGTGAGGATAAAGTTGAATCAGCACTTTTAACGCTTGAAAGGGGTTAGTGATGATCAGTCCTGTCAGTTTTTCAAAGTCGTCAAGATACGATGAGCGTTACCCTGAGGTCGCTTTCGGTCTTACCTTGATCTCCGGATGCCGCAATTTTGAAAACCCTCCGGGTTTTGATCAATACAAGAGAAAGCTCCTCAGAAAGATGAGACGGCGCGAGACGCTCAAGGATATCACCGAACGTATTGAGACCTATGACAGGTTTTTCGGGGGATTCAGTTTTGACTGCCCGCTGCCCAAACACCTCAAGAGAACGGTCAACAGCGGTTTTCCCAGATACAACCTTATGGTGGATGCCCACTTTATGGCAGAGATGTGCGCCGGAATCTTAGTGGCGGTCACTGATTTTGACCGTTTTGAAGGGGCTTTGGTGTTGGATTTGGCAGAAGAGGGAGAGATCTGCCGCGGGATGGGCGGCCAGGAGTTTCGAACCAAAGAGGACGAGATTGTTCTGAGGGATGAAAAGGAGATCGTTTGCGTTCTGTGCCAGGGTGCTGATGAAAAAACCAGGGTGGGAGAAGATACCAGGAATGTTTTGTTCTATGCCTACGGGATTCCTGGTGTAGAGGGAAATCACCTGAGAGATGGTTTGACTATTGCTGCTGAGACCATGAGAGACTTTGGAGAGGGAATTATTCAAGGAATTCAGATTTTCGGTTAATTTTCGCCTTCCTTGATCTGAACAGAAAAGCTTAGTTTTCGTTCGGGCACTAATTAAGTGGAAATCTCGTTTGTTAAGCCCTCTATCAGCCCCTTGACATGTTTTTACCGTTGTTTTTTAAACCTCTCCTTTGGGAAAGCTTCTATGCCATCCAGGCTGCGAGACCCGCTAAAAGCGCCTTAACCCGGTTTTCAACATCCAGAAGATCACTCTCGTTGGGACGCCCGCGAATATCACCCAGCCTCCCATTGATATTGGGCTCATCTGTTTTGTGAAATTCGCCGACAATGTTCCACTCGCCCATTACCTGGCACCCTAAGTGCCCCAGGAAAGAGCTGAACCATTTTGTCAGAGGCACTGCCTCGTTTTCTCCTATGTGAGTGCCCGAAAAAGTGCAGAAGCTCACGGCAAATTTTCCCGGCCTGAGCGGGGCCGAAGGCTGTATCCTGGTTTTGTGATACTCACTGAGCTTTTTCATGACGAAATCTCTCATTTTATTCGTCGGCCCCCAGGCTATGACCGGGGAACCCAGGACCAGAAGGTCGTAATCGTAGAGATCCATATCAGTATCCCCGGAGACTTTGACAAATTCGCTCTCGACTCCCCCCTGGCCTAAGGCGCTGTGGATCCGTTCCGCTACCTTCTCCGTGTTGCCGCCCAGCGAATCGTACAAAACAAGTGCCTTCATAGTTCCCCCCCCTTTACCCTAACGTTGCATAAACCTTCGGTCCAAAAACGCTGCGCTCGCTCTATATCAGGCCATCAAGAAACGCTGGTCCATTTTCAAGACTTCACCGTATGTTCAATACGCTTTTATCCTTGAAAACGGCCCATCGTCCCTTGCTGACCTAATCTAAAGCGTTTTGAACTCAAATTTTATGCAACGTTAGGGTTTATTAATAATTCACTGAAAAGAGCAAAAAAGACTAACGTCTATATGGATAGATGAATAAACCCTCATAAAAGGGACCTCAACCATCGAATCTGCATCAATGTGTCAACATGCTAATTTTCTTGCCGAAATAACTTAAGAGAGTGGCTTCTGTAATGTCAAGGAAAAAGAAAGGCCATGAGATAGATTGACAGCATTCATGGATAATCAGAACGTCTTGATAAACTATTCTTTTTTATTCAAGGTCCGTTTATTGACTGAAACGTATTCATGCCATAGACTTTTTAATGGTCTTTCACAAATAAACAATCACTTTTTATCGGCTTTCTGCAGGGCATAGGGACCTGTGCTGCTATACCTCTGCCACTATCACTGATTACTAACTGGTGACATACTGGATCGTCCTGAAACACAGCCTTAAATCGAACCTTTTCAGTGGAATCCAAAAAATCTTCAATGGCCGGTAAAGGGAAAAGGGAAACCTGCCCTGATTTTTCTTGATCCCCCCCTATTTCAAAAAAATGGCAGACCAATATATCAAAGTGCGCATTTGACTTGAAATGCCGGGGGTAACCATATATAAAAAGCCGATCTCGGACAGCTTGCTTGTATTGTGAGGTATTGGTTTATGTTCGTTTTTCAAAAAATTGCGGAAAAGAGAATCAAAGAGGCCCAGAAGAGGGGCGATTTTGATGACCTTCCCGGCCATGGCGAGCCGATCAATATCGAAGACGATAGAAATATTCCGGAAGATCTTCGGCTGGTTCATAAAATCCTGAAAAATGCAGATTGCCTTCCCCCCGAACTCCAGCTCAGAAAAGATATCCGGCAGATGGAGGATATGTTAGATAATATTCCGGATGAAAAGGAGAAATACCGCCAAATCAAGAAGATCAATTTCAAGATAATGCAATTGAATATGATGGGGAAAGGTTCTCCTCTCATGGGGGAGACCGAGATCTATTACAAGAAGCTACTTGACAAAGTGGTCCGGAAATGATTTTTAAGATAAGCCCTGAGTGCCGGATCTAAGAATTTAGGAGAACCAGACTATGGACATGAAGAGGGATTACTACGAGGATATTCAACTTTTAGATAGTAAGATCCTCTGGTTCTGGTTCATTATGCTCATCGCCTCTCTCGCCACCTTGCCGTTTTTGCTCCCCAACTATCATATATACATGATCAACTATATGGCCATCAATGTCATTGTCACCGTGGGATTGAATATCCTCGTGGGATATACCGGGCAGATATCCTTAGGTCATGCCGGATTTTTTGCCATCGGCGCCTATGGCACTGTCCTCTTAATGACCAACCTGCATTTCCCCTTCCTCCTGGCCCTGGTATGCAGTGCCCTTATTGCCGCATTTTTCGGTTTTATCTTAGGTTTGCCGGCCCTGAGGCTGGAAGGGCCTTATCTTGCCATTGCCACGTTAGGTTTTGGTATGGCCATAACTCAGGTGATCGGGCGATGGCAGGTCTTTGGTGGGAGGATGGGTCTTGAGGCCCCTGATCTCTCATTAGGCCCCCTTATCATAGATACGGACAGGCGACTCTATTTCGTGATTGTCACCATAGCCTTTCTTTTGATTCTCGCGGCCCGGAACCTGATGAAAACAAGGGTAGGAAGGGCTTTTATTGCCATCCGCGACAGTGACATTGCAGCCGAGACCATGGGTGTTAACCTGACCCTTTACAAGACCCTGGCCTTTGCAGTCAGCGCTTTTTATGCGGGTGTAGCCGGCGGACTGATGGCCTTCCTCCTCGGTTTCATCAACCCAAGCTCCTTTAATTTTATCCTTTCCATTTATTTCTTAGCCTTTGTGATTGTTGGGGGCTTAGGTTCTATTTTTGGCTCCATTATGGGTGGAGTTGTCATGACATGGCTCTTGTTGGTGTTAGACAAGGTCCAGGAGCTCCCGTATCTCGGGGCGGTGTTAATATCGTTTTCAGAGCGATGGATGAATCTTGCAGGGCTTCCCAATATTGCAAGTATTATTTTTGGCTTGATTATCATCCTACTCGTTGTATTTGAACCATTAGGCTTATATGGCTTCTGGATAAGGACGAAGATATACTGGAAGACCTGGCCGTTTTAGCCGTGTTTTTTTGATTTATCAACCCTGATATAAAAAGATGAACGTCGAACATCGAACATCGAACGTCCAACATCGAATGAAAAACAAACATCAACTTTAGGCACTTTAGCTCACTTTAGGCACTTTTCCGGTTTATCCGGGTGAGGTGGATCTATGTTTTTGCAACTCGTCGTCAGCGGTCTCTCTTTTGGCAGTTTATATGCCCTCATCGCCCTTGCCATGGTTATCATCTACAAGACCTCAGAGGTGCCCAACTTTGGTCAAGGTGAAATGGCCATGCTCTCAACCTTTGTGGCCTTTACCCTGCTCGTTACTCACGGCTATTCCTTTGTCATTTCATTTATCGGCACCCTGATTTTTGCTGCGGCCTTAGGGGCATTCTTGGAATTTGTCTTTTTGAGGAGGGCCAAAGACCCTAATATTCTAAGCCTTATCCTTATCACCTTGGGATTTCAGATGGTCCTCTATGGCCTTGCGAGCTGGAAGTGGGGTGCAGATCAGCAAGATTTCCCCTTTCCGGTATCGGATTTTGACGTTATCCATCTCGGATCTGCGGTAATCAGTTACCTGAATATTGCCACCCTCCTGATCACGCTCTTTTTGATGCTTATGCTCTTTCTCTTTTTCAGGTATAGCAAAGTTGGAATCGCTATGAAAGCTACCCAGCAGAATGCCATGGCCGCCCGTATCAATGGCATTCGAACAAACAGGATATTGTCCCTCACCTGGGCGTTGAGCTCTATGATCGGAGCTGTTGCCGGTATGTTGTTAGCGCCCATTGCCACCTTAGATCCAAACTTGATGCTTGAGCCGCTCCTGAAAGGCTTTGCAGCGGCAGTCCTTGGTGGAATGACCACATTAGTGGGCGCCGCGTTAGGGGGATATATTTTAGGGATACTTGAAAATCTGTTCGGTGGATATGTGTCCCTGGAATTTAAATCGATTGTGGCATTCCTGATCATTGTGCTGGTGCTCTGTTTTAGGCCGAGCGGGCTTTTTGCCAAACACTATGTAAGGAAGGTTTAGGGATTGAATATTGAATATTGAATATTGACTATTGAAACCCCTGAACCAAAGTCCAAAGTCAAATGATAAATGATAAATGACCAGAGATAAGTGATAAATGACAATGACTAATAACAACCTTTTTTCTGTGGATCAATTGACCATCAGGTTTGGGGGCCTCACGGCTGTGGACACGGTCAGTTTTCGTGTGGAACCGGGCTCCATATTCTCCATTATCGGGCCCAACGGGGCCGGCAAGACGACGATTTTTAACTGTATCAGCGGTCTGTATAAACCTGACTCCGGAAGTATTATTTTTAAAGGAGAGGATATCGTCGGGCAAAAGCCCCACAGAATTGCCCGGAAAGGGATTGCCAGGACATTTCAGAACATCGAGCTTTTTTCCCGGATGACCACCATGGAAAACCTGATGCTTGGCCGGCATATCCATATGAAAACAAACGTCTGGACCGGGGCCACCTTTTTCAGGAGGGGTTCCAAGGCGGCTCAGGAAGAGATCAAGCACAGGGAGAGGGTAGAAAAGATCATTGACCTCCTCGATCTCCAATCTGCGAGAAACCAATTTGTAGGGGGGCTCCCTTACGGGACCCAGAAGTTAATAGAGTTGGGGAGGGCACTGGCATTGGAGCCCGAGCTCCTCCTCTTAGACGAGCCCTCTGCAGGCATGAATTCTGAAGAAAAACAAGACCTGGTATTCTGGATCAAAGATATTCAGGATGAGCTTGGGCTGACGATCCTCCTGATAGAACATGATATGAAGATGGTGATGGATATTTCAGACCTTATTTTGGTCATCAACTTCGGCAAACCGATCACCGAGGGAAAACCCGAGGAGGTTCAGAGGCATCCGGAGGTCCTGAAGGCCTATTTGGGAGAGGATGAAGTCATTGACCACTCTGCTTGAGATAAAGAATATAGAGACATTTTACACCCTGATCTATGCGCTTCGGGGAGTGTCTCTCGCTGTGGACGAAGGGACCGTTACTGCGATTCTTGGAAACAACGGGGCAGGAAAATCCACCATATTGAAAACCGTTATGGGCCTCTTGGACGACCAGCCTGACAAGGGGACCATAGAGTTTTTGGGAAAGAGGATTGATGGCAAAGACCCTGAGGTGATCGTGAGAATGGGTTTGTCCTACGTGCCTGAAGGTCGGGAGATTTTTGACGAGCTTAGTGTGAAGGAAAACCTTCTTATGGGAGCATATATAAGGAGGGATCGCGCGGGGATAAGAAAGGATTTTGAACAGATATACGCTTATTTCCCTGTGCTCAAAGAGAGGGAGACCCAGTGGGCCGGGACACTTTCCGGCGGCGAACAGCAGATGTTGGCCATTGGCCGGGCCCTTATGAACCGTCCCAAACTGCTTTTTCTTGACGAGCCATCTTTAGGTCTTTCTCCGATCCTGGTTAGAGACATTTTCAAGATTATCAAGACAATAAACCAGGAGGGTGTCACCATCTTGTTAGTGGAACAGAACGTCCGCATGGCCTTGACCATGTCTGATTTCGGGCTCATATTGGAAAACGGCCGGTTTGTCATGAAGGGGGAGTCCAAGGATCTGATGGAAGACAAAGATGTGCAGGAGTTTTATATGGGGATGAGGTCTGAGGAGTCAGCAAAAGGGTTTCAACGCTGGAAGAGAAAGAAGAGATGGAGATAGAGCCATTTTGGATTTTGGATTGCGGATTGAGGAATTAGTAAGGCGGAAGGCCTAATGACAGAAAACGATCCCAAAAAACTTACAGATTTGATCAGGGAGCTCATTCGAATATGACTGCAGAAGTCATTCCGAAGATACTTAAGCAAACGGTGGAGAAATACGGCGACCGTGTGGCCATGCGCAAAAAGGAGTATGGGCTCTGGCATGATACGTCCTGGAACCAGTTGTACGCTCAGGTCAAGAATGTGGGCGCGGCCCTTATCTCCATGGGTCTGAAGAGAGGGGATTGTGTCTCGATTATTGGAGATAACTGCCCTGAATGGGTGATTATAGACTTAGGCATTCAGTGCGCAGGGGGTGTGGCGGTAGGAGTATATTCCACCAATGCGTGGCCCCAGGTAGAGTATGTGCTTCAAGATTCGGAATCCAAATTCTTTTTTGTGGAAAACGAAGAACAGTTGGATAAATGGATGCACTTCAGGGATAAGGTCCCCCAACTGAAAAAGGTCATTGTTTGGGATTTAGAAGGGCTGAGGCAGTTTGAGGATCCCATGGTCATGACCTTTGATGACATCCTGAAGTTGGGGGGGCAGGTTGTGGAAAAGGAGCCGGATCTGTTCGACTCCCGTATGGAGGAGGTCACCCCGGAAGACCTCTCTGTCCTCATATACACCTCGGGCACAACCGGCCCGCCAAAGGGAGCTATGCTGACCCACAGAAATGTCACATGGATGGGGGTCGCGATCTGCAAGGATAATCCGGTATATGATACAGATGAGGTCATGTCTTTTCTTCCTCTGTGCCATATCTTTGAAAGGCTCTTTTCAGTCTTCGCCCAGATTACCCACGGATATACCGTCAATTTTATAGAAAACTTGGATACAGTCACAGACAATATGACGGAAATATCTCCAACCGTTGGGTATGCAGTGCCCCGCATCTGGGAAAAATACCTCTCTGCCGTGTATATCAAGATGTCCGATGCCACCTGGTTTAAGAAGCTCCTTTTCGGCATTGCGCTCAAGATCGGGAAGAACCGAGCTACCTTAAAAATGAACTTCAAGCCGGTGCCGTTCTATGTGGAGTCCCTATATCAGATCGCCTACTTGGGGGTTTTCCGAAAGCTGAAAGAGCGATTAGGGTTTGACCGGATGAGGGTTGCCTATTCAGGCGCGGCCCCCATATCGCCTGATGTGCTCCTTTTTTTCCAGTCCATTGGGGTCAACCTCATAGAGGGCTATGGCCAGACAGAAGGGACCGGGGTGACCTGCGTCTGCAGAGCAGGCAAGGTCAAGTTTGGAACTGTCGGCCCCCCTATCACAGGTACAGAGGTGAAGATTGCCGAAGACGGGGAGATTCTTGTAAGATCCCCCAGCGTGTTTAAGGGATACTATAATAACCCGGAAGGCACGGCGGAGACTTTGAAGGATGGATGGCTCTACTCCGGGGATGTGGGCGAGCTTGATGAGGATGGATATCTGAAGATTACCGATAGGAAAAAGGATATTATCGTTACAGCCGGAGGTAAAAATATTACCCCGCAATATATTGAAAACAAACTGAAATTCAGTCCTTATATCAATGACGCCGTGGTCATCGGAGATCGAAGAAAATTTCTGACAAGCCTGATTATGATCGATGAAGACAATGTGGTCAAGTATGCCCAGGATAACAAGATCCAGTTTTCCACCTATAGGGACCTCACCCAGAGCGATGAAATCATCAAGTTGATCCAGGGTGAGATGAAGCAGGTGAATGATACCTTGGCCAGGGTGGAGCAGGTAAAGAAATTCACGATTATTCCTAAGAAGTTATACGAAGAGGACGGAGAGATGACCCCCACCATGAAGGTTAAGAGGAAATATGTGAACGAGGCCTTTGGTGACCTTATTGAAGCAATGTATGGGAGAAAACGGGGATGATGGGGATTGAATATTGACAATTGAATATTGAATATTGTCGGATGACCAATGACTAATAAACGTTAACTAATAACAGATAACAAACAACCAATTATAAAAGGAGGAAAAGGTATGAAAAGATGGAATTGGGTTTTGGTGTTAGGTTGTTCTGTGCTCATGTCCTTAGCTGTTGCTCCCTCTGCATTGGCTGAACGGGGAGTTACTGATACGGAGATCCGTATCGGTCAGTATGGTCCTCAGACCGGTCCTGCAGCCCTCTGGGGCGCAGTGGCCAGGGGGACCGGCTGCTTTTTTGACATGATAAACGCCGAGGGAGGTATCCATGGCCGAAAAATTAAATATTACTTGAGGGATGATGGCTATATGCCCCCGAGGACCAAGGCCATTGTCAAAGAGTTGGTGGAGGACAAGGGGATCTTTGCCTTGGCTTCCGGTGTGGGGACTGCAACAGGTATGGCCGTTAAGAAATACCTGAACAAGAAGAAGGTGCCCTGGGTCGGGCCGGCCACCGGTTCCAGCCATTGGGCCTATCCTCCCACCAAATATCTCTGGGCCGACTACCCCCTCTATTTTGACGAGGCGGCTATCTTAGTCAAATACGCTGTCCAGACTTTAGGCAAAAAGAGAATTGCCTTTTTTTATCAGAACGATGATTACGGTAAAGAGGGCTTGGTTGGCGCTGAGGCTCAGTTGGAAAAGCTCGGTATGAAACTGGTTGCCTCGGTATCTGTAGAGCCCATGGATACGGACCTCAGTGCTCACTGTATGAAGCTCAAGGCTGCAAAACCTGACTGCGTCATCAATTGGCTGCTCCCCAAACATGGCGCCATCATATTGGGCACGGCCGCAAAGATGGGCTTCAAGCCCCAGTGGATGACCACAAGCACCCTGAGCGATATCCCCATCATGTATAAGATCAGCAAGGGACTTTTCAAAGATGTAATCTTTGTTACCTTTGGTGACCTTCCCGACTCCACCAATCCCCTCATGATAAAATACAAGAAGGCCCGTGACACCTTTGCCCCCAAGGATCGATGGGGGATCTTTTTCTATGCAGGGATTCTTTTTACGGAGCCGATGGTGGAAGGCCTGAGAAGGTGTGGCCGGGACCTCACTGTGGACAATTTTGCAAAGGCCATGGACAGCATCAAGGATTTTCAGGGTATTGGCCCCAAAATAAGTTTTGGTCCGGAAAAGAGACAGGGGACCCGTTCTGTTTTTCTCGCCAAGTGCTTAGAGGGCGGAAAGATCGAGCGCATATCTGATTGGATGACCTCTGATCTTGACGTACAGAAAGTCCTGAAGCGGTTGGGTCGATAACCGGTTATTCGGTGGAGATTGGGATTTTTTATCCCGGCCTGAATGGGTATTCATCCCCAGGAAGACCAAGCGGTTGATTTGTAGCGTCGTTTCAGCCGATGAAGCAATTTAACGAGATGATAGGGAGGTTTTAGACGATGAAAGAAAAAATAAGATGGTTATCAAATAACGGATATCTGAAGGGCGGATTGTTTTGCGTGCTCCTTATTTTTCTGTTTATGGGATGTGCCACTGCGCCAGGGGGGCTTGACCCCAATATCAAAGGGCCGCAGGTGGTAGTGCAACCCGAGGCTGTCACTCTTGGGGTGGTTTCTGTGACACGCACCCCCATCGTATTTACGGGAAAGGGGTTTCAGCCCGACGATTCGGTTTTTATTGAACTGTTAGGGGTCGAGAAAAAAGGTAAGAAGATCAAAGTTCCCATCGCCGACGCCGATGTGGACAGTAACGGATGCTTCACCGCCAAGGTAAGCACCTTGGTCAAGGTGACAGAGCTGCTGAGGGCCAAATTAGGCAACAACAAGAAGATGGAGACCACCATTATTATAACGCAACCGACAATTCTTCCGGGGGTCTACACCGCTAAAGCGGTGAGCATGGAATCTGATGCAAAAGCGGATTGTAAACTCACCCTAATGGCCCCGTATTCGTGGGATAAATTCAAGGATTGGGTAGGGGTGAGAAAGGGAAAGATAGTAAAAAAGTAGATTGTTTCAAGAGTATTCCGAAAAAGCCCCTTCGAAATCGGAGGGGCTTTTTTGTGCCGAGATGACCTTTTTAAAAAGCCATCTATTTTCCCTGTATGTTGAAGTTGGCAAACTCGTAAAAAGTCGGAAAGCACCCGTTGTTGTCATTCCCGCGAAAGCGGGAATCCAGTAAAATCAAATAGTTCTGGACTCCCGCTCCCCGATCAGGTCGAGGACAAGCTTCGCGGGAGTGACGGCCTTAGAGACTTTTTACGAGACCATCAAAGTTAGTTCGCTAACCTGCCGAAAAATTTATCTTGACCCACCAACTCAATTTATCTAAGTTTAATAAGTCAAAAATGACGCCCATGTAAAAAGTCAAACAGCACCCGTTTTCGTCATTCCCGCGAACGCGGGAATCCAGGGAAATCAACCACTTCTGGACTCCCGCGTTCGCGGGAGTGACGGCCATGGAGACTTTTTACGAGGCCATCAAGGATGCAGATGTCCCTTCCCTAATCTGAAAGCTGGAGTTTCCTTTACAATTGCGTGACAAAAATGGAGTTTTGTCAGGAGAAAGTAGTGGTATGAATGTCACTCTAAAGCTAAAGATCCTTCTCATGGTTGGCATTATCACGCTTGCTTCGCTTTTAGGCTGTATTCTGTTAATTCATAATGCCAGGGTTATCGGAAATGGTCTGCGAATTGAAACCGAAAACCATATTAAGGCGCTTATCGGAAGAAACGCAGAGAGAATCGAATCCGCAATGCTTCTTATGGAAAGGAATGCGGATGACCTTGCAACGGCGGGGGAGGCGTTTTTTGCAATCTGCAAGGCAAAAGACCAGGATATTACCGAACAGATTAAGGGATATCTCGTCAATAATTTTAAAAAACTGCCAAGAGCGATCGGGGGTGGTCTGTGGTATGAGCCTTACGTCCTGTTTGACAAAAGGCGCAATTATGGGCCCTATGTCTACAGGAAAAATGACGAGGTATTTTTTACCTGGGACCTAAACACAACCACCTATGACTACCACAACCAGGCCTGGTATCGGCTTGGCATTCCAAAGGAATGGGACAGAGCAGAGGAGAGACCCCTCAGGATCTACTGGACAGATCCATATTTTGATGAAGCAGCAACCAAAGCCCTTATGATTACGGTCGATGCGCTTATGCATGACCAGCAGGGCAGACTAATAGGTCTTTCCACCGTTGATTTCAGTCTGGAGGATTTAAAGGAGATGGTGGCCAGGATGACTGTCACTCCCAACTCTCTTCCCTTTGCAGTGGATCTTTCAAGCGGTCTGTTGATATCATTTCCCGCTGATCCGTCTAAAGTTATGAGAAAAATTGATGATCTTGACTGGGGAAAGGAACTCGAACAGGTTAAGAATGTCAAGCCGGGAGAAGTTGTCGTGAATCTGCTATCTCTTCACGGCAATAGGTTTTTGCTATTCTACGCTGTCACCAGGACCGGAACAGCCCTCGGCATTGTGGCGCCCTATGAGGAGCTCTATGCAAACATCAACGAGCTCAATCGCTCAAATATGTACACGTCCTTTATTGTCATCTTTGTCCAGATTATTTTATATCTTCTTATTGCTCTGTTCATGGTGAGGCGCATATGCAACCCAATCAGCAAACTGACAGATGTTGCGCAGGAAATTGCAGAAGGGGATCTAATCGGCGCATCCAAATCTCTGGCTGCCATTGATCATATCAGCCCTTCGGACAGGGACGAGACCGGACGGTTGTTAGCTGCATTTCAAGGTATGAACAAAAATCTCAATGCCCTGTTTGGTCAGGTCCAGCGCTCCGGAACTCAGGTAGCCTCTTCATCAACTCAGATAGCTGCTTCTTCAAAGCAGATTCAGACTACAATCAGCGACCAGGCAACTTCCACCAATCAGGCAAGCGTTTCCTCAAAGCAGATTTCCGCCACGGCAAGTGCTTTAGCTGACACCATGAATGAGGTGGCAACGGCAGCGTCTGAGACCGCAGGACTGGCCGGGTCAGGCCAGGCAGGCTTAAAAGAGATGGAGATGTCAATGCAGGGTGTGCTGGATGGAACAGAATCAGTTTCTGCAAAGCTTGAGGAAATCAAAGAAAGCGCCCTGGGCATAGGTTCTATTGTGTCTACGATGACGAGGGTAGCGGATCAGACCAACCTGCTCTCTCTCAATGCAGCAATCGAAGCTGAGAAGGCTGGTGAGTACGGTCTCGGGTTCTCCGTGGTAGCAAGCGAGATTCGGAGATTAGCAGATCAGACCTCCGTAGCTGTATTGGACATTGAGGATATGGTAAACAGGATGGAGGCATCCGTATCGGCCGGGGCTACTGAAATGGATGTATTTTCGCGGAAAGTGAGTTCTGCTGTCGATAAAATCAGCAAGACAGGGAAACAACTTGATGGTATAATGGAGAGAGTGCGTACCCTGCCACCCCGTTTTGAAACAGTTAATGAGGGGATGGAGGCACAGTCCGAGAGCGCCGGCCAGATCAGTGAGACCATGAACCATTTGAATATTATAACCCAGAACACCCTGGAGGCCTTACGTGAATTTAACCTTGCAGCAGAATATCTGAGAGAGGCTGCTCAGGATCTGCAGGATGAGGTCTCACGCTTTAAGGTAAACTGAGGTGCTCAACAATCCCTAAGGTGAAAGTAATGAAAATTATGCTGAAGCACAAGGTGATCGGTCTGCCGGTGGTAGCGGCGATACTGCCGGTACTCGTCATATTTGTACTGACGTTTATGGCGCAGAGACATGTTACCCGGGAAATCGAAGACGGTTTAGATCTCCTGGCTCAAAAGAATATCGAAGGAATTGCTCTCGCGATACATAACACATTTGAAGCCACAAGAAACATGGTTCAGATGGAATTAGACCGCAATTTGGAAGGATTTTCACTCCTTCTTGAAGAGATGGGAGGGATTTCCGAGTCATCAAGTATGGTATCCTGGGAGGCAGTTAACCAGCTTACAGGGGCGAACAAAAAGATATTGCTCCCAAAAATGCTCGTGGGAGGTTTATGGATTGGTAAAAACAGGGCTATAAAGGGGCCTACACCCTATGTGGATGATGCCCACACCCAGTTCGGAGGAACCTACAGCATTTTCCAGCGTATGAATGAGCAAGGGGATATGATTCAGGTGGCAACTAACCTGCCAGCCTCTAAAGATTACAGGGCCATTGGAAGCTATATCCCTGCTCTGCATAAAGGCGTTCGAAATCCGATTATTTCCACCATACTGACAGGCAAGGAATACACCGGCCTCGAAAATGTTGTGAATAACTGGTATATGTCTGATTTCAAGCCGATCACTGACAACAGGGGAAGGGTTTTAGGTATGCTGTTTACCGGTATGGTCAATAAACTCCCTGATAGCCTGCACCGGGCTGTTATAGACACTAAAGTTGGAAAGACCGGATATCTTTATGTTCTTGGCGGCCAACTCCCCTTTCACCGGGGACACTATATTATTTCAAAAGATGGAAAACGTGATGGTGAAAATATCTGGGATTCGAAGGATGAAGATGGCCGCCTTTATATTCAATCCATAGTAAACAAAGCAGTTGGACTAAAGAAAAAGGAAGTGGCATATGACCGGTATCCGTGGCAGAATATTGGGGAGTCTGCTCCACGGTGGAAAGTGGCAGCCTTTACCTATTTTGAGCCATGGGACTGCGTGATTGCGGCCAGCGTATATGAAGATGATTACTATGATGCAAAAGAGAAGGTTGAGGCCTCAATGTCTCAAATGCTCTGGGTTATGCTCATAAGCGGACTTGTTATGCTTGTCCCGTTTATTTTAATCGCCTTCTTTTTGGGAAATAAGCTTACCAAACGGATCATTCTGATAACAGGCATATCAAAAGAGATCGCCAGGGGCGACCTTTCATCGGCGACCGCCTCTGTCAAGTCATTGGCCGTGGCAGATGATTCAGGGAACAAGGTCGGTTCTGAGGACGAAACAGGACATCTGCTCAGCTCCATCAAGACCATGACGGAAAGCCTTAATTCCTTAGTTGGTCAGGTTCAGCGATCCGGGATCCAGGTTACCTCATCTTCAACCGAATTAGCCGCCACTGCGAGAGAGCAGGAGGCCACCATGTCAACCCAGGTCGAATCTATCAAAGAGGCAGTTAAGCTGGTAGAAGAGATCTCTCGCGTTGCAATGGAATTGGTGGAGACCATGCAGCAGGTCGCAGCAAAGTCCCAGGAAACGGCAGGATTTGCAAGCAAGGGTCAAACAGACCTTGCGCGCATGGAGGAGGCTATGGCAAATATGGAGACCGCTTCCAAATCGATATCCGGCAGGTTGGAGACTATCAACGAAAAGGCAGAAAATATCACGAATGTGGTAACAACCATTACCAAGGTTGCGGACCAGACCAACCTCCTTTCACTGAACGCAGCCATTGAGGCGGAGAAGGCAGGGGAGTACGGAAGAGGGTTCAATGTAGTGGCTCGGGAGATACGGAGGTTAGCGGACCAGACTGCCGTGGCCACTTTGGATATTGACCAGATGGTCCAGGAGATGCAATCTGCGGTTTCTGCCGGTGTTATGGAAATGGACAAATTTATAGCAGAAGTAAATCGCAGCGCAGAAGACGTCGGTAAAATCAGCTCACAGTTAGCGCGGATCATTGAGCAGGTTCAGGCTCTGTCACCCAGTTTCGATAATGTTAATGTGTCCATGGGTCTGCAATCTGAGAATGCCCGTAAAATAAATAACTCTATTGCGAACCTAAGTGAAGATATGGAAACTACCACCGAAAGCTTAAGAGAATCGTTTTCCGCTATTGAACAATTGAACGAGGCTGCGAGAAGCCTTCATGACGAGGTATCACGCTTCAAAGTCAGCTAAAGTGATTGATAATGAAAACTTACTCAAATATTCAATATTCCCCGCTTTTACTATTAACAAGGCGGGATTTCCACTTTGCTCCAGCAATATTCAATATTCAATTGCCCAAATATGCTGTTTTGGCATTGATCTTTGTAGTCGCTTTTGCTTCTTGCCCTTCGTTTGCAGCTCCTAAAGAGCTAACGCTGGCAGTCGGGTTGGCCATACCCCCTTATAATATCCCGGAGACAAAATCGGGGATAGAACTCGATATTGTGCGAGAGGCTCTTAAGAATAAAGGGTATACGATCAAACCAAAATATGTCCCGTTTGCGCGTGTTAAGAGGGAGCTTAAAGACCAGACGGTAGATGGGGCCTTGACCATCAATCCGGACTCTGGCATAGAGGCTTTTTATTCTGATGAGCATATTGTTTGTGAAAATGTTGTGATCAGTTTGAAAGGGAATAAATTCAATATAAAGGACGTCAATGATCTCAAGGGGAAAAGCGTCCTTGCGTTTCAAGATGCAACCATATATTTGGGAAAGGATTTTGCCTCTATGGCAAAGGAAAATCCTGAGTATAGAGAGATCGCCAAACAACAGCTCCAGATTAATTTACTATACAGCAATCGTGTGGACACAATTGTTTTAGATGAGACTATTTTTTACTACCTCCGCCAACGCAACGATATGGTGGATACGTCTCAGCCTATTGATACCTGGCATATCTTTCCTCCAACAACCTTTAGCGTTGCGTTTGTTAATAAAGAAGTCAGGAATGATTTTAATGAGGGGCTGAAACAGTTGCGTAAAACCGGTCACTACGATGAAATAGTGAAGAAATATATTACAGATCAGGGATTCAACGATTAAAGGGGTATCATCATGCGTAATTGGAGCATAGTTACAAAGATAGTGGCATCTGCCTGCGGTATTGTGTGCACCCTGGTGTTATTAGGCGGGTTTGTTTTGATTAAGTTCGAAATAAGAATGGTTCATAGCTTTACCGAAGAAATTTTATCAGGCATGCATCACTTTATTGATGAAAGGGCTGAAGAAGAAGAAAAGTCTCTAAGGGAAGATGTCAAGTTTAACGCCGAAATCCTTAGTGGCATTGGGGCCACATATCTATACAACCTTGATCAAGACGGCCTGAAGTATTCTCTCCGGCCTTATATGAATTATCCTGAAATAGTGGCTATAAAGGCCTTGGACGAGAAGGGCAAGCCTTTTGCCGCTGCCTGGAGGAATTCCGGCATTAAGACGGGAGATGCGCTGCCTCAAGATCTGAAACTCAATGACAGCCTGTCGGTTTCTGTAGATTGCATGCAAGATGCAAAGAAAATCGGCAATTTTCAGGTTTACTACATTGACACCTTATTAAAAGAGAAGATCAAAATTCGGAAAAAGAAGGCCTCCGAAGAGGCAAAGATCTTTGAGAACGCTTCTCGTTCTCAGCTTAATCGTGCCATTGCAAGCCAGACTATTGGGGTTTTTGTCATACTTCTGGCCTTGGTTGTATCTCTGATATTCTTCTTGAGGGCATTGGTCCTTAAACCGCTGAATGATGTTTCGGAAATTGCTCATAAATTATCTGACTTTAACCTTACTGTGGGCATTAATATCACGAGAAAAGACGAAATTGGGGCCTTACTGAGGGCCATAGATGGGATGGCCACATCTTTTCGGAAGGTTGTCGGCCAGGTCCAGCGCTCCGGTATCCAGGTTACATCCTCTTCAACCGAATTGGCCGCCACTGCCAAAGAGCAGGAGACTACAATGGCAAACCAGGTGGAATCTACCAACAGGGTTGTGAAGTCGGTGGAGCAGATTTCCGAAGTTGCGACAGAATTAGTGAATACGATGGAACAGGTGGCATCAATGTCCCAGGACACTGCGGGCTTTGCAAGCAAGGGCCAAACAGACCTTTCGCGCATGGGGGAGGCTATGGGAAGTATGGAAACCGCTTCCAAATCGATATCCGGCAGGTTGGAGGCTATCAACGAAAAAGCGGAAAATATCACGAACGTGGTAACAACCATTACAAAGGTTGCAGACCAGACCAACCTCCTCTCACTGAATGCGGCCATTGAAGCGGAGAAGGCGGGGGAGTACGGAAGGGGCTTCAATGTAGTGGCGCGAGAGATACGGAGATTAGCGGACCAGACTGCCGTTGCCACCTTGGATATTGATCAGATGGTCAAGGAGATGCAATCTGCGGTTTCTGCCGGAGTTATGGAAATGGATAAGTTCATAGCAGAAGTAAATCAGAGCGCAGAAGACGTCGGAAGGATCAGCATTCAGTTGGCCCGGATCATTGAGCAGGTTCAAGCCCTGTCGCCCAGTTTTGAGAATGTTAATGTTTCCATGGGTCAGCAGTCGGAAAACGCCCAAAAAATCAATTTGGCTATGGCAAATTTAAGCGAAGAGATGCAGCAGACAATGGATTCCCTGCGCGAAACCTATGGCGCTATTGAGCAATTGAATGAAGCCGCAAGAGGCCTGCAGCACGAGGTGTCACGCTTCAAGGTAGAGTGATTGAATTGAATATTGAATATTGCAATTTATGGTGGAGACTTAAGAGTGAAGAGTATTGCCGAATGACTGGATGGTTCCATCGTCAATATTCAATCTCAAGGGTGTGCTTGATGCGACTGTTTTTGATGCGACTGTTCTTGATCATACTATTCTTTGTTAGTAGTGCTTCTGTCAGTTTTGCTGAGACGATCATCCTGGGTGCTGAAAATGACTGGGTCCCCTACTCAAACCATGATGGTACAGGAATGGCGAGTGAGATTGTCCTTGCCGCTTATAAAGCAATCGGCATTGATGTCAAGCTCCAGGTAGGTCCCTATAACCGGCTATTGAAGATGGTCAGAAATGGAGAGATCTTAGGGGCCTTCAACGTGCCGCGGGAGAGATCCAATGAGAAAGAATATATCTTTGGAAAGACGCCGCTTTTCACTGCTTTGTCGGCCTATTATTATAATGTTGAGGAACCTTTGTCCGCTACTCAAAAGGAAGAACTGGTAAACGGGGAAAAGGTCGGAGTGGTCTTCGATTACGGATATGGCGAGTTTTTTTCTAATAATGACCGGGTCACTAAAATAAAAGTGAGATCAGATTTGCTGAATCTGCGGAAGCTGGCCAAAGGTCGGATTGATGTGACAATATTGTACGATAAGACTGCCCAAAAACTCATTAAGGAAAACGGTTTGACCGGCAAAATTCTAAAGGCCTTTGACAGCGAAACCGCTGAAATCTATGTCGCCTTTTCCAAGGTCTTTCCTAAGGCCCAATATTATGCTGACAAATTGGATGAAGGTCTCGGCATTATTAAGGCCAACGGGATTTACAAAAGGGTTATGGATGCCTACTGAGGTTGGTTGAGTGGTCGTCAGTGGTCAGTGGGCAGGGGGCGGAGGATGGAACTGCGGATGATTGGATGATTAGGATGGATGGCATTGATTATTGGTCATTCAGTGGTTATTCGTTTCGCTGTCATTCAGTTGTTATGGGAGCATTACCAGTTTGTTAAAGCTTATCCTCGTGGAAACGGGGATTTGGGATGATATACCGCAACCGTCATTCCCGCGAACGCGGGAATCCAGCAGTGATCCGGAATGATCAAAAAGCGATTTTATGTCTACATACTGGCAAGTAAGCGAAATGGAACGCTTTATTTGGGTGTAACTTCTGATATAGTCAAAAGAGTATGGCAGCACAAGAACGGTTTGGCTGAAGG
>Ga0222639_1000147_pt1 | contig 33373 bp, 7 predicted proteins | sample AntAcemetagen185_FD_179863 | JGI IMG/M metagenome (GOLD analysis project Ga0222639, IMG submission 179863) | Saline water microbial communities from Ace Lake, Antarctica - #185 | ecosystem: Environmental > Aquatic > Non-marine Saline and Alkaline > Saline | place: Antarctica: Ace Lake | collected...
CTCTCATATGCAGTTTGAATTTAAAAAACAAAACACAAAATCCTTGATAGAGGATTGGGTTTCTATGTTTGCCAGATTACCTCATTTGGGATCAACGCAGTTAATCCTTTTTGAAATTAATCCCTTGCTCTCCGCTTATTATAATAGCACATAAATGTAAACTACCGTAAAATGATGATTTTACAGTGATTTTGTTTTTTAGTAAATTCATTAAAGCGATAATAAAGGCAATATCACCGAATAGGAATGCTAATCACTGTATTACAGAATTTTGAGTTGTTCTCTTTTACATAATATTGTTATAGGCCAATTGAAGGCAGGGGGTTTGAAGGGTTGTTGGTGTATAATTCATATTATGTAACTTAGCTTGGTTGTCTAATTTAGTTTCTTTTTTTTTGATGGAATTTAAAGTCCAAGTCTTGCTTGCACACGGGCTTGATCGGAAGACTGAGCTAGATGGGGGTAAGCTGATAAGCTGAATGGGCTATATATTATTATTTAGGATGATGTATTTTTAGGTAAGGTAAGAATAAATGTAGATCCTTTATTAACAATGCTTTTAATACTAATTGAGCCATTGTTTAGTTCCATTAATTCACTACAAAGTGTTAATCCTAATCCTGTCCCTTTTTCATTCTCGGTTCCAGGGTGTGAGCTATTATTAGATATACTAAATAGTTTCTCTTGTTCTTCGGGTTTAATGCCAATTCCAGTATCTGTTATCTCAATTATGGTGTTACCTGATTGGTTTCTAGAGGATATGGTTATTTTACCTTTTCGAGGTGTGAATTTAATGGCGTTTGATAATAGATTACGTATTACTATGCTCATTGTGCTTCTATCAGCGTAAATACTGAAATCTTTTTCTACATTATTAATAAATAATATTTCCTTATTGGCGATCATTATCTTAAGTAATTCTACATTTTCTACAACTATATTATAAAAATTGTTGGTTTGAGTGTTTAATTCAATACTACCCATATGCGATCTCGACCAGTCAAGTAAATTGGTTAATAAATCGTAAGTGTTTTTACTGCTTTCGTTAATGACCTTACAAAACTTAATGTGATCAGCTTTTTTGTATTTGTCGTAATCTGTTGCCATTATTTCAGAATACCCAAGTATTGTGCTAAACGGACTAATTAGATCATGCGCTATTATAGAAAACATTCTATCCTGCGTTTCAACAGTTCTTTTAAGTGATTCGCGACTGTTTTGTAATTCAATTTCCGACTTTTTCCTGTCAGTGATATTATTAAAAATAGCTACAAAAAGATCAGGGTTACCTTTCTGTCCTTTAATTATTGAACTTGCTTGTTCTACTATAATTTCAGTACCATTTTTATTCAGTAATTTCATCTCACCACTCCAATTACCATTTTGTTGTAATTGAGGAAAAATTGTATTAATGATAAAACTTTTACCATTTTTATCAGTAAATTGGAATATGCTAAAATTAATTAATTCTTTAATATTATTATACCCCGTCATTTTAAGTAAACCATTATTTGCATAGATAAGTTTACCCTTCTCATCTGTTATTATCACTGCCTGATCTGTGGTCTCAACTATTTTGGATAACTTAACAATTTCATTGGTCGATCGTTTTTGGACTATGTTTATCCAAAAAAGAAGGATTATTATTCCAATAGCAAGTAATGTTGATATTATTAAAAATAATACCTCATTAGATTTCTTCTTCAGTTTTAATGATTCAATTGACCTTTTTTCTTTTTCTAGTTCATATAGTCTGTTAAGTAGTATTATTTTTTCATCTGTACTCTTTAGAAGTACCGAATCTTTATATTTGGTTTTTAGCTCAAAGTTATGCAAGGCTTCTTTATAGTTACCCTCCAAACTATTTAATGAACTTAATTTGTCATAAGCAACGGCAATAAAAGACATTATTTTTTGATCCTTTGCAATGGCAAGTCCCGAATCTAAATAATGCCTTGCTTTTTTATATTGGTGTAGCTCTGTATAGTTACCTCCAATATTTAGAATTGACGAACAAATAGTTATTTGATGACCCGTCATCTTCCTTATCTCAAGAGCTTCTTTATTATATTCTAAAGCTTTTTTAAAATCTTTTAATAACCATGAAATGTGGGCCTTGAATGTAATTAAAATCGATTGCTCAATTTTTGAATTATCTATTTTACAAATTGCTAATGAACTATCAATATATGAGTTTGCCACATTGTATTTAGATGTACTTATGTAGTAGGCAGCAAGTCGCTTGTATGATTGTTGCATGTGTTTGTTTAATTTAATCTTTTTGGAGATAGTAAGTGCTTTTGTCAGGTAATCGAGTGATAAGTTTAAATTACTTTCCCTAAGCGCAATCCTTGACTTCAAATGTAAGTTTTGAATTGTAAGAATGGTATCATTATTATCTGCTAATAAATTCGAGGCGCTATTTGCATAATATAGAGCAGTTGGGATATCATTAATATTAAGATATAAATATCCAATTAAATTTAATACTACAGGCTTTAAGTGTGTTAGTTTGTGATTGTTAATTATTGTCATTGCACTATCAAGTACTCCAAGGGCTGCCGAATAATTGTATTTTGAATTGTAATATCTAGATAGTTCCAAATATGTATTTGCCAACTCTTCATAGTTTGATTCGGAAATACTTAATTTTTTTGCTTCATTAAATAATCGTAGAGATTCATTTTTTTTCCAACGCTATTTTTAAGCGCAGCAATAAAAATTAATGAACTAATAGCCTGGTTTTGATTGTTAATTTTTAAGGCTTCCTGTAAGGATTTGTTGGCATATTTTAAAGCGCTATCTGAACTTGAGTGTTTAAAAACTTTTGCAATTTGAAAATAAAGACTTGAAAGACTATCATTGCTAATGCTTTGTGTTTGTAATTTCAGATTATCAATTTCTGATGTAGAGGCAAATGAATTATTACTAATTAGTAATGAAATAAATAAGCTTAAAAAGATAAATATATGTAATTTCTTATTATTCATAAAATTATTTAGCAATACTATTTTTTTCAGATAATTATTGGTGATACTATAATAACAATGACTCCATGGTGTTAATTGCACAAATATAAATAAAGTATTTGAAAACTATATTAGAGGGGTACAAGTTTTTCTTGCGGACTGGCTTGGATGAAAGTCAATTCAGCTAGTTGGAACACGCATTGAAAATACGCGCTAGAGGAGGGATAAGCAAATTTAATCATCGCATTTCAAGAATGATTCTTACTATCCAGAAAATAAACCATAATATCCCAACTACGAATAGTGTTATTTTAATTGTAGACCTTTTTATACTTAGTTGTATTGTCCTCCCTGTAAAAGATTCAATGAAGAACATTAATGATAGAAAAACAAATCCAAGCAACAAAAATGGGCCAATTATATGAAATGCAAAGGCTTGGGCTAAGTTTAAATTGGTAACTGCATGAAATGATCGGGTTAGACCGCAACTAGGACAACTATATCCTGTTATTTGTTTAAATGAACATTCTGTAATGCTATAGTTGTCAGGATTGTAGAGGTTAGATATAACTATAATTACAAATAATAACGTTGCAATAGAAAATCGAATTATTCTTTGATCAGTTTTTAATTTGGAAATTACCATAAAGAATTATTCAGACACCGTCTCATTTAGTTCTTCCTGTTTAGGGAAGAAAGAAAAACTATCGCTAAATTGTTCAAGAAACTCAACGCTGAATGCTCTGAAAGTATAACTAATTGGCAGAAAAACTACTGAACTAATATATGGAATAATCAATAACAAGAATCCTAAACAGCAGGTGAAGAGGCCAAATAATATAACGCTAATTACAACTAATATCGTGAGAACAAAAATAAATAAGCCATAGATAATAAAATAACCAATATGTTTTGAAAATACAGGCAGAAACTTAAACCAGGCTTTAGATGTAGAAATTTTATCTTTGTACATGATGGGTACCACAAAATCATTTAAAAATAATGAAACAAAAGACATGATGATTATCAATATTAAGAATTGTAGTACTATACCAATTATTGAAAATACCTGAGTTTGAATGGGAGCGTCATTTGTAAAAATACCAAATAATATAATTCCTGAAAATATAAGAGAGGCAGTTATAGCCAAGAAACAAATAATCCCATATATTAATCGCCAGATAAATAGTGAATTGCCCTGAGCTCTATATTCATTCCATGGTTTAACAACTTCGGCTCTGCTGTGAATTACATTATCCAGAAACATAAATTTACCCCTGGAACTCAACCAAGTAAATACAAGTAAGATTGCGATTAAAACAAAGGTGCCAACAATTATTAATGATAATAAGAATGTATGTTCTGCAAGCCATTGCCTGGCGATATCTGGGTAGTTTGCTATTTCATGCCAGTCAAAATCATTATATTTATTGCCAAAATTCCCTCCTCCGCCGGGGCCTCCACCACTCATTAAATCAGCCAAAAAAACTGTGAAGCCAAGTGTAAACCAAGTTTCTATATTAAATGGCTGAAACAGGGCTTTTTTCATACGATTCCATCCCCGTGAAAGGGGTTCGCTATAAGAAATATTCATAGTATTGGATTTTATTTGCTAATTGAAGCGAAGGTAATAAATTTAATTTAACAGGTGTAATAGCCAACTAAAATTTAAGTACTACGTTTGAACTAGAAATTCCAGATGTTAAAAAGGTTAATTACTTGATTATCTTTTTCTTTCTCAATACAACTAAATTAGAATTCTTATGGGAAACTTTAAAACTTATGTAGATTATATCTCAAGTGTAGTTGAGATGATCGGTGTAATAACAATTTTTTTGGGAGCATTATATTCTCTTTTTGTATTTTTTGTGAAACATCAAGTGGTACTAACTTTTTAATTTTCCCTCTATTTATTGTCAGTATGCCAACATCATCCAACTGAATTTTGATTTCGGTTTCTGATATTGTCTGCAAAATACCAGTTATTGTTGTGCCATCTAACACTTCTACTCTGTATGTCAAGAGTAGTGGAATAAAAGTTTTGGATTGTTTGTGAGCAGTTTCTAACTGATCCCAACTAAAACGGCTTTGATCAACTTCTCCCAGAGCATTTAAAAAACTCACTAATACATAATTAATCTTCGGTTATTTTGCATGGAATAATTAAGCCCGCTTTTAACCATATCGTATCCTGTATGTACTTGTTTTCGTCTATTACCTGTGCATGAATCAGAATATTATTAATTAAAATTTCAAATATTAAGCGCTAAATGTACGGAGTTTAATTCGGTAAGCTAAGTAATTATTTGATTTTGTGAAAAGTACGTGGATTTTATTCGCTATTGATAGTTTTTGTAATTTTATAGCAAAATGAATAGCCCCCCTTTCTGATTACTGAAAGTCTTATTGAGTATGATAGGAGAAATGATTTAAAACCAAAGTGATATAAATTGAGGAAATATTGATCATGAAAATGCGATGCAACGAATTGATGCATTAAACTTGTCCATAGTAAATATCTTAAGGACTATTGAAGGAATCTTAAACCGGCTTATGATCAAATGTTGGTTTTATGGTAGATTTCATTGTTTAACAAGGCAAGAATAATGACTATTTATGGTAACTTTCTTTTGTTTGAAACGTAAAAAGTTGTCAATATGAAGGATAGTTTTTAAATGAAAATAAATATTTCATCATTCTGTGATGTTATAATATTTTTAATGTCAATTTTTTTAATTGAAATGTTTGTAAAAAAAGTGATATAAAAACATGCCTTTATTGGTACTTATAAGAAAGGAAAAGTTTGTTCTGCTTGAAAGATAAAGCAAATGTTTGAGAGTTAGAAGATACTTTAAGCTTGGTTTAAATTTTTTTGTAACCTGGATAAATTATGGTAAGAAAATATACTATTGTCAATAATAAATTAAGATTTGTTCTATTAGCAATTATTTTATTTTTTGGTGTTTTACAAGGATATTCACAATGTCCTACGGCTGATGCCGGTGGTGATCAGGAGATGTGTTCAAATGATACACAAATTCTACTAGATGGTACTGCAACTAATTACACAAGTCTTAGTTGGCAAACAACAGGTTCGGGTTCATTTGATGATGACACAGATGAAGATCCAGTGTATTCTCCAAGTGCAGCTGATATTAGTGATGGGAGTGTTATTCTAAGTTTGTATGCTTATACGAATGTTGGTGGTTGTTTTACGGCAAGAAGTTCAATGAGATTAACAATTGAACCTGAACCCACGGTAAATGCCGGAACCGATCAAACAATTTGTGAAACTGACAATGTTAGTCTTAATGCAACTGCAACTAATTATTCTGTGGGGGGATTATTATGGGAAACTTCTGGTGATGGTACTTTTTCTAATTATGCCTCAGTTACATCGATTTATTATCCGGGTGTTACAGATATTTCAGCTGGTATTGTAAATCTTACATTAAATGTTACTGCCAACTCACCTTGTAGTGATATTACTGATGATTTAAGAGTTACTATTAATTCAGAAGCAACTGCTTATGCAGGTATTGATGGAACAGTATGCGAAGATGGTTCATATTCACTAAGTGATGCTAATGCAACAGATCATTCATCTGTAGTTTGGTCAACTTTAGGATCAGGTACTTTTTCAAATGATATTGCCCTTAAACCTACATATACACCTAGCGCAGCAGATGTGCTAAATAGTCCCATAACTCTTACCCTAAAAGCAAATTTTCAGTCACCTTGCAGTGGCTCCATAACTGATGATATGAGCCTAACAATTGAGGGCAATCCTACTGTATATGCTGGTGGTAACGATATTATGTGTGAAAATGAAACCTCATATAGTTTATCATCGGCAACAGCTGCCAATTACTCATCATTGGAGTGGACAAGTACAGGAAACGGGTCATTCTCCGATGATGGTACTCTTAATCCAACCTACAGCCCAAGTGCAGACGATTTTGCCGGTGGTAGCATAATGCTTACTCTTACTGCAAATCCAAACGCACCATGTGGTACAATTGAAAACAGTTCAATGACATTAACATTTGCCTATGAACCAATTGTAGATGCCGGAGCTGATGAAACTATTTGTGAAGGTAGCAACCTGGATATTAATGATGCAACAGCTACAAATCAATCGTCTGTTAGCTGGATAGGTGGTGATGGTAGTTTTACTAGTACAAACTCTTTAATAACAACTTATATTCCCGGCACAACGGATATTAACACAGGATCGGTTATTTTAACATTAAAAGCTACGGCAACCGGAGCTTGTAGTGGCTCTGTAAGTGATACAAGAATACTTACAATTAAAAATAATCCAACGGTAGATGCAGGTTCCGATGAAACTATTTGTAATACAGAAATCCTTACAATATCAACTGCAACAGCCGTTGATTACCTTGATTTATTATGGACTACAAGCGGAACCGGTAATTTTACTAATAGCACCACCTTAATTCCAATATATACTCCAAGCGCTGGAGATATATCTGCCGGATTAGTTACCCTAACACTTACAGCATCTGCGCAAAGTCCATGCTCAAGCTCAGATTCCGACGATATGTTGCTTACAATTTCACCATCACCCATAGCCAATGCAGGTGCCGATGATGATTATTGTACAGCTGATGCAAATTATCAACTGAGCGGAAGTGCAACTAACAACTCTCCTGTAGTAAGTTGGGCAACAACAGGCGATGGAGCATTTGTAGGTGGAACAACATTAATACCGACTTATACTCCGGGTGCAACAGATATCTCAAATGGATCAGTAATACTTACATTATCTGTTAATGGTATTGGTGCATGTTTATCAGAAACTGATGATGACGAGATGTTATTAACAATTATTGATGAACCAACAGTGAATGCAGGAATTGATGGAGCAGTATGCGAAAGCTCAACATATACGCTCGCCGGTGATGCAACTGATTATTCATTATTAGAATGGACTACTTCGGGTGATGGTATATTTTTTGCCGGAGGAACTCTTACTGCAATATATACACCCGGTGCAAGTGACATTGCAACCGGACTAGTTACACTTACCCTTTCTGCAACCGGAAATTCACCCTGTACAAATATTGTTACGGATGATATGGAACTAACCATTGATGGTGATCCAACAGCAAATGCAGGTGCAAATAGTGAAATTTGTGAAACAGATACTTATACAACTGCAGGTGCAGTTACAAACTCTACATCATATGAATGGACTACTAGTGGCACAGGAACCTTTGCCAATGCAACCAACTTAATAACAACATATACACCAAGTGCTGGTGATATTACTATCGGAAGTGTTAGCTTAACATTAACAGCTGATCCTGATGGTTCATGCACAGTTCAAGCTACATCAACAATAATAATTACAATTATTGCCGAACCAACTGCTTATGCAGGTCCGGATGCTACAATTTGCGAAGGTGCATATCAAGTTGGGGCTTCTGCAACTGACTTTTTATCTATTTCATGGTCTACATCAGGAGATGGAAATTTCGCTGACAATACTGCTGAAAACCCTGTTTATACTCCGGGGCCCACAGATATTGGTGGTATTGTTGTGCTAACAATGTCGGTTTTGCCAAATTCACCATGTGCTACTACAGCAACTGATAATGTTGTTCTTACAGTTGTTGAAGCTGCAACGGTTTATGCTGGCCCAAATGCTGAAATTTGTGAAACTACTACTACTTATACTTTAAGTGGAGCAACAGGAAGTGCCCCTGCTCATTTATGGACATCATCCGGATCTGGAATTTTTGTCGACAATACTCAGGTAAATGCAACATATCAGCCAAGTGCTGCTGATATTGTAAATGGTGGAGTAACACTAACCTTAACAGGAATAAATCCTCCGTGTGCAAATGAAACTTCTTCTATGCTTCTCACAATACACGAAGAACCAACCGTTGATGCCGGAAACAATGTAACAATATGTGATAATACTACATATTCATTAATAACTGCTTCTGCAGATAACGTTGATGTTATTACATGGACCAGTAGTGGTACAGGAATTTTTGATGATGCCGCTTTGGAGAATCCTACTTATACTCCAAGTGCAGCAGATTATGCACTTGCATCGGTAAATCTGACAATAAGTGCTACTGCTATAAGCCCTTGTGGAGGATCGGTAAATGATTTTATGACACTTAGTTTTGAAAATGAACCTACTGCTGATGCAGGAAGTGGTGGTACAATATGTGAGGATGGTTCTTTTTCTGTAACAGACGCTGTACCAACAAATTATTCTTCACTAAGTTGGTCTGGCGGTGATGGTACATTTGTGGGTGGTAGCACTTTAACACCAACCTATACTCCCGGACCAACTGATATTATCTGGGGATCAGTTACTTTAACATTAACTGCTAATCCGAATACACCCTGTAATTCTTCTGTTACTGATAATACAACAGTTATTATACAAGCAAGACCAACTGTTGATGCCGGTAATGATGAATCTATTTGTCAGGGATCTACTGTTACCCTGTCAACAGCCTCAGCAAGTGATTATTCCTCACTTTTATGGACATCAACAGGTACAGGAACTTTTGACGATGCAACAATTGATACTCCAGTTTATACACCAACTGCTGCTGATATTTCTGCAGGTACAATAACACTTATTCTTACTGCAACAAGTACATCTCCGTGTAGCGGAACTGAAGATGATGCTATGGTACTCACTATACTGCAAGACCCTGTTGCATACGCAGGAACTGATGCTACAATTTGTGAAGATGGTACTTATTTTATTTTTAATGCAACAGCAACAAACTATTCAACTATCGTATGGACAACTTCCGGAAATGGTACTTTTGATAATGCAACGCTTATTCATCCAATTTATACGCCTGGCACTGATGATATTGCAGCTGGTACAGTTACATTAGAATTATATGCTACCGGAACAAATCCTTGTATGGGATTCGATAGCGATCAAATAACAATTGATATTGATCCTTTGCCAACTGTAGAAGCAGGAACTAGTAGCTCAATTTGTAGTGGAGATAATTTTCCAACAACAACAGCTTCTATAATTGATTATTCTACATCGCTTTGGACAACTTCAGGAACAGGTAGTTTTGCTAATAGTGCGCTTGTCACTACAACTTATACTCCAAGTGCAGCTGATATAACAGCAGGTACCGTAACTTTAACTCTTACAGCAACAGGATCAGGAACCTGCACAAGTACTGTAAGCGATGATGTTATTGTTACAATTATTGCGCCTCCTACAGCAGATGCGGGTCCTGACCTTGATGTTTGTGAGGATGGTATAACAATTTCTACTGCCACCGCCGCTGATTATAATACTCTTTTATGGACATCCTCGGGTTCTTCAGGAACCTTAACAAATGCAAACACACTATTCCCTACTTATACACCAAGTGCGGTTGATATTGCCAGTGGTTCAGTAACTCTTACACTTACTGCATCTGCAAATACCCCTTGTTCAACTGATGCTACCGCTGATGTTATTGTTACAATTAGCGCTAATCCTATTGTATTTGCAGGCGTAGATGCATCAATATGCGAAACAGCTGGTTATACAGTAAGCACGGCTACTGAAACCGGTTCATCATCAATACTTTGGTCAACAAGTGGTGATGGTACATTTTTAAATAATGGAACCATTACACCTACTTACAATCCGGGTGTAACCGATATTAGTAATGGATCGGCAACTATTACATTAACAGCCCAACCAATACTACCATGTTCAAATACTGATAGTGACGAGTTTGTACTTACTATTCAGCCACTTGCAACTGTGGAAGCAGGTACAAATACTGCTATTTGTTCAGGGAGTACGCATACTACTGTTGATGCCACTGCATTAGATTATGTTAGTTTGTTATGGACTACTGCCGGAACAGGTACATTTAATAATGATGCTGATATTAATACAATATACACACCAAGTGCTGCAGATATTGCGAACGGGTCTGTTGTTCTTACTTTATCAGCAGAAAATTATGGTCCTTGTACTGGTTCTGAAACGGATGTTGTTACAATTACAATTCAAGATGAGCCTACAGCAGATGCAGGGAGTGATGCATCAGTTTGTGGTGCTGAAGCATATACAGTTTTTGATGCCACAGCAACAAATGATAACGGTATTTTGTGGACAACAATTGGTAATGGTACCTTTACTAATGAAACAACTCTTACTCCAACATATATTCCGGGATCAGCTGATATTTCATCAGGAAGTGCAGTTTTAACTATGACTGTTACCGCAATGAGTCCTTGTACAGGTACTGCTACCAGCCAGATGACAATAACCGTAAATCCTATACCTACAATATTTGCAGGTAGTGATGGTAGTGTTTGTGAAGGAGAGACTTTTACTGTTTCCGATGCTTCTGGTTCTGATTATACATCTATTACATGGACAACACACGGGTCGGGTTCATTTACAAATGCAAATACCTTAACTCCAACTTATACTCCTGATGCCGGAGATGTTGCTTTGGGATATGCTATTCTTACTTTAACAGGAATACCAATTGCACCATGTACAGGCGATGTAACCGATAATATGACATTAGCTGTAACTGCAATGCCTTTAGTTAATGCTGGCAGTGATGAAACTATTTGTGAAACAGAAACTGTTAATATTACAACTGCAACGGCATCTGATTATTTGTCATTATCCTGGACATCATCAGGAACTGGTGTTTTTAGTGATGCCGCCGCATTAAACCCAACTTATAATCCAAGTGCAGCAGATATTGCTGCCGGAGGTGTAACCTTAACTTTAACAGCTGTTAGCAATAGCCCTTGTAGTACAAGTCCATCCGATGATATGCTTGTAACAATTGCAGAGTCAGCTATAGCCTATGCCGGTGCTGATGCTGATGTTTGCGAAGGAACATCATACACAGTTAATGATGCAACAGCTTCAAATTATACAAGTGTTGCATGGATTCATACCGGATCAGGTACGATAACAGGAGCAGGTACTCTTACTCCATCATATATTCCATCAGCTGCTGATGCAACTACAGGTAGTGTTACTCTAACACTCTCAGCCTCAGGTAGTGCTTTGTGCCCAGATAGTACGGATCAGCTCGTTCTAACGATTTTTTCTGATCCCGTTGTAGATGCAGGCTCAGATGCTACTGTTTGTGATGATGCTAATTATCAGATAGTTGGTGTAACAGTAACAAATGGTAATACTTTATCATGGACGACTAATGGAACCGGAGTCTTCTCAAATCCAAATATTCTATTACCCGAATATATTGCTAGTGCAGCAGATATAGTTGCCGGATCGGTTGAATTAACTTTAACTGCAACAGCTAATTCACCTTGTACTACTTCTGATAATGATTTTTTCACATTAACTTTTGAGGAAGCTGCAACTGCTGATGCCGGAGCTGATGAAACTATTTGTACGGGAGCTACTCTTAGTATTACTTCAACAGCAACAAATTATGCCTCACTTTTATGGAGCACATCAGGAACCGGAACTTTTACAAGTGGTACAACATTAAATCCTATTTATACACCTAGTGCTGCTGATATTCTGGCAGGCACAGTTACATTAACCCTTGATGTAACGGGAGTTGCACCTTGCGGAGATGGAGCTGATGATATGATACTTACAATTCAGGCTGAACCCGAAGCTTATGCAGGTACAAATGCTACTATTTGTGAAGATCAAACTTATACCGTTTCAACAGCTACAGCCACTGGTTATAATGCCTTAATCTGGACAACTACCGGAGCAGGTGTTATAACAAATGGGAATTCATTAACCCCGACTTACACACCTGCTGCGGCAGATATTACAATTGGTCAAATAACATTATCACTTGAAGCTTCGGCAATAGCACCTTGTGTTAGTAGTGATTTTTCTTCAATGACATTATTTTTTGAAAATCAACCTACAGTTAATGCCGGGGCTGATGCAAATATTTGCGAAGGAAATAACTATAGTAATACCGATGCCTCAGTTACTGATTATGCCACTTTACTCTGGAGTACTTCCGGTACCGGTACGTTTAGCGATGCAACTTCATTAAACACGACATACACACCAAGTACAGCTGATTTTATTGTTGGCTCTATCACATTACAATTAACTGCTGGCTCTAACTCACCATGTTCAGGTAGTGTTACCGATGATGTGGTACTCACACTAGTTCCAAATCCAGTTGTTAATGCCGGTGATGATGGAACAACCTGCGAAACAGCAATATATACAGTATCTAGTGCCTCTGCTTCTCTTTATAATAATATTTGGTGGTCAACAAGTGGTACAGGTACATTCACCAGTGGCACTTCACTTACTCCTTCATACACACCGAGTGCTGTAGATGTAGTAGCTGGGTTTGTTACCTTAACATTAAATGCCGAAGGCAATGCACCTTGTTCAGCACAAGTTAGTGACCCGATGACGTTGGTTATTATTGCTGAGCCTGTTGCTGATGCTGGTTCCGATGCTGCATTATGTACCGGAGAATCTTATACAGTTTTTGATGCTAATGCTATTGGTTATACAACTATTGTTTGGACTTCTTCTGGTTCTGGAACAATTCTTAACTCTACATCATTTACACCCAATTATACACCAAGTGCCGCTGATTTTGCAAGCGGATCAGTTGATCTTACTTTAACTGCAACTAATGTGCCTTGTTCATCAACAAATGCTGATGTAATGACTATTACTTTAAGCAACGATCCTATAGTTGATGCTGGTAGCGATGATGGAATTTGTGAGGGTGAAACATACACTTTAGCTAATGCTACAGCTTCTGATTATGCCTTAATAACATGGTTAACCGATGGCGATGGCATGTTCAATAATACTGGAACTTTAAACCCGGTTTATACTCCGGGAGCAGATGATATTACTGATGGAACAGTTATATTAACCCTAAGTGCTGATGCCAATGCACCTTGTACAGGTACGGTTACTGATTATATGACACTTACAATTAGTCCGCTGCCTATAGCATATGCCGGACCAGATGTTGATGTTTGTGAAGGTTCATATACTTTATCCAATGCAACTGCGCTTAATTATACTTCCATAAACTGGACATCGTCAGGTACAGGAACATTAACAAATGAAACTACGCTTAATCCTACTTACGCACCAAGCAGTAGTGATATTACTAATGGTAGTGTTGATCTTACTATAACAATCACCGGATCAGGAAATTGTTCCGGTACGGATAGTGATGTAATAACAATTAACCTACATGAAATACCAGAAGTTTTTGCCGGTAATGATGGCACTGTCTGTGAAAATGGATCTTTTGATATAACTTCATCCACAGCAAGTCAATATTCAACTGTTCAATGGACAACTGCTGGAGATGGTACTTTTTCACAGGAAAATTCAATATTAACTGTTTATACACCTGGATCAGGTGATCTTTCTGCAGGTTCAGTTACTCTTACTTTAACAGCTGCTGCAATAGCACCATGTTCAAACTCTGTTTCTGATGATGTTGATTTAAATATAGATGTTCTTCCAACAGTTTATGCAGGTTCGGATGAGAACTTGTGTGAAGGACCGTTTACTGTTTCTGACGCAAGTGCATCGAATTATGCTTCATTCATATGGTCTACTAGTGGTACCGGAGTTCTTGCTGATGCAAGTACACTAACCCCAACATATACACCTAGTGCAGCTGATATAATTAATGGAGTTACTCTTACTTTAACGGCAACTTCAGGTGGAGCGTGCAGCGGTCAGGATGTTCAGGATGCAAAGGTTATTACTTTCTCTGAGGCCGTAACCGTTGATGCTGGTGCTGATGCAGAAATCTGTGAAGGCGATAGTTATACAATTAGTGACGCAACAGGAAGTAACTATAGTTCTGTTAGTTGGTCAACTAGTGGGAGTGGAGTATTTGCTGATGAAAATATTATTGTTCCAACTTATATTCCTAGTGTTGATGATATTGCTTCAGGTACTGTAATCCTTACAGTCAATGCAGTCGGACAAGCTCCATGCGGTGGAACTGTAATCAGTGACATGGTATTAACCATTCAAGCTGCTCCATCAGCAAATGCAGGTGTTGATGCTAATATCGATGCTGGAGATACTTATACAGTTGTTGATGCTGTTGCAGCTAATTATAATTCAGTATTTTGGGAAACTACAGGTACTGGTACGTTTGTAAATGATAATACACTAGTTCCAACTTATACGCCTTCCGCAGCTGATATTACAGCTGGGCAGGTTACATTAACTTTACATGCTACAAGTGTTTCCCCATGTTTAGTTGAGGTTACAGACGAACTTATTCTTACCATTGGTGGTCTGCCAACGGTAAATGCCGGACCTGATGAAGAAATATGTGAGAATGGACTATTTACAGTTACAGGTTCTTCTGCTACTGATTATTCAGCAATTCTATGGACCAGTAGCGGAACGGGATTATTAACAAATGAAACAACACTTTATCCAACATACGATCCTAGTGCTAACGATATTATAGTTGGCTCAGTTATATTAACAGCTACTGTTACTGCATTACCTCCATCAACGGCAACAGCAACAAATCAAATGGAACTTAGTTTCCATAATTTACCCGAAGTAAACGCAGGCGGCGATGCTTCTATATGCGATGTTGAAGACTATCATATTATTCTCTCAACAGCAAGTGGTTATTCTGATATTTATTGGACTACTTCAGGTACAGGATTATTTTCAGATGTCGGTGAAATTAATACTATATATTCCGCAAGTGATGTTGATATTGCAAATGGGTCAGTTATCCTTACTCTTCATGCAGAATCTCAAACGCCATGTACAGGTGAAGTTACAAGTGATGCCATATTGACTTTTCTACCATCCGTAACTGTATATGCAGGTGTGGATGCAACTATTTGTGCCGGAGGATCAGTAACAATAAATACTGCAACCGCGTCTGATTATGCTTCATTACAATGGACATATGATGGTACCGGAACTATTATTGATAACAATACTTTATTTCCAACTTATTATCCAAGTGCTGCAGATGAAATTGCAGGAAGTGTTACATTAACCCTTACAGGTATTGGTAATGCTCCTTGTGATACTCCTGAAAGTGATGATATGATACTATCTATATCTGCATCACCAACTATTTCTGCCGGACCTGATACTTCTGTTTGTATTGGTAATGATCTATATCTGGCAAGTGCTACAGCTAATAATTATAGCACCTTAGCATGGAGTACTTTGGGTGATGGTACTTTTAGTAATAATTTTGTACTTAATCCAACATATATGTTCGGCACTGCTGATATTGCAGTTGGCTCTGTTACCCTAACTCTAACTGTTGTTGGAAATGCTGTTTGTCCGGGTGTTTATGTTGATGATATAAACGTAACTATTAATGAATTACCAACTGTTGAAGCAGGTGATAATGAAACAATTTGTCAGGGAGATATTATTACAATAACCACTGCCAGCGCAACTAATTATTCTACGTTGTTATGGACATCTGATGGTACAGGTACGTTTGTAAATGGAGACACAGATTCACCAACATACATCCCAAGTACAGAAGATATTATAGATGGTACAATTATTTTAACAGAAACGGCTACCGCTGTCGCTCCATGTACTGATGTCGTTTCAGATCAAATGATACTTACAATTGGAGGAGGAGCAACGGTTTATGCTGGTGCTGATGCCAGTATTTGTGAAGGGATGTTCTACACTATTATAGATGCATATGCATTGGATTATACATCTTTTTCATGGACACATAGTGGTCAGGGAACTTTAGTTAATACAAATACTTTTGTGCCAACTTACAATCCTGACCCCGATGATTATGTTACAGGATCTGTTGTTATTACATTAACGGCAACAGGAGGCATAGCTTGTCCTTCTGCTGTTCAGGATTTTATGATTCTTTCGTTAAATAATAACCCAACAGCAGATGCCGGTACTGATGCTTCGATTTGTGAAGGGAATACTTATACATTATTCGGTTCTGCAACAAGTCAGCAATCTGTTCTTTGGAGTACCTCAGGTGATGGTACTTTTGATGACGCCACCTCATTGATGGCAACTTATACTCCGGGAGTACTTGATATTGGTAATGGATCTGTTGATCTTTCACTTATTGCATATGCCATAGCTCCATGTAGTACAGATGCAACGGACGCAATGATATTAACAATTCAGGAGTCGCCAACTGCCGATGCTGGTGTTGATGCAACAGTTTGTGAGAATACTTATACTTTGTCAGGATCTGCTAATAATGAACAATCTATTCTTTGGACTACTTCGGGTGATGGTACTTTTGATGATGCTACTTTGTTAACTGCAACATATACTCCGGGAACAAATGATATTACTGTTGGTACTGTTGATTTGTTGCTAACAGCATATGCTATTGCACCTTGTTCGGCAGATGTCTCAGATGACATGACTCTGACAATTCAGCAAGCACCAACTGCTGATGCCGGAGTTGATGATGTGATATGTGAAAATAATACTTATTTATTATCGGGTTCAGCTACAGATGAACTTTCAATTCTATGGATATCCTCAGGTGATGGTACATTTGATGATGCTTCAATATTTGCAGCTACATACTCACCTGGTACTCTTGATATTAGCAATGGCACTGTTGATCTTTCTCTAACAGCTTATGGTGTACCACCTTGCGAAGCTACGGATATAATGACTTTGACCATTCAGGGATTACCTACTGCAGATGCCGGTTCCGACACTACGATCTGTTATAATTTGTATACTTTATCGGGTAATGCAACTAATGAGCAATCAGTACTTTGGAGTACATCCGGTGATGGTACTTTTGATGATGTTACTTTATTATCAGCCACTTACACACCTGGTGCTAATGATATTATTGCCGGTACTGCTGATCTAACGTTTACCTCACTTGCTATTACTCCGTGTGTAGCCAGTGCTGCTGATATAATGACCTTAACAATCAATGCATTACTTTCTGCTGATGCCGGTGCAGATGATGTAATAGAAGAGGGTAGTAGTTATACTTTATCAGGTTCAGCTTTTAATGAAACAAATGTTCTATGGACAACCTCTGGTGACGGAGTTTTTGATGATGCCACTTTGTTATCAGCTACTTACACACCTGGAACAACTGATATTACTAATGGAACGGTGATCCTAACTTTAACTGCTTATGCTTCACCTTGCCAGGTATCAGATGATATGACATTGACAATTCAGCAGTTCCCAACTGCTGATGCTGGGGCTGATGCATTAATTTGTGCAGATAGTGATTATACTTTATCAGGAGCTGCTACTAACCAGCTATCTGTTTTATGGACGACCGCAGGAGATGGTTCATTTGATGATCCTACATTATTGTCTGCTACATACAACCCTGGAACAATTGATATAACTAACGGAATAGTTACACTTACACTTACTGCCTTCGCCATACCACCAGGAACTACTAATGCCAGTGATGATATGACTATAACATTTCAGGCATTACCCATAGCTGATGCTGGTGCTGACAATGTGATTTGTGAGAATAATACATATACTTTGTCAGGTTCTGCAACTAATCAACAATCAGTTATTTGGAGTACCTCAGGTGATGGTACATATGATGATGCTACATTGTTGGCTGCAACTTACACTCCCGGAGCATTTGATATCAATAATGGAATTGTTGACTTAACTCTTTCATCTATAGCAATATCTCCTTGCGGAACTGATGCAACAGATGTTATGACTTTGACTATTAATGTGTTACCAACAGCAGATGCCGGTACTGATGCAACTACTTGTGAAGATGCTCCATACCTATTGTCAGGCTTAGCAACAAATCAACAATCAGTACTCTGGACTACTTCCGGTGACGGTACATTTGACAATGCTACTTTATTAACCGCCAGTTATACACCAGGAGCAACTGATATTGTTAATGGAACAGTCGATTTAACTTTAACGGCAATTGCAATGCCTCCATGTGTAACTGATGCTTCAGATGCCATGACTCTGACAATTCAGGTATTACCAACTGCAGATGCAGGAAATGATGGAATAACTTGTGAAGATACACCATACTTATTATCAGGTATAGCAACAAATCAACAATCAGTACTTTGGTCAACCTCCGGTGATGGTACATTTGATGATGCTACTTTGTTAGCAGCAACATACACTCCGGGAGCAAATGATATTATTAACGGGACTGTTGATTTATCTTTTACAGCAATTGCAATACTTCCTTGCGGAGCTAGTGCAGTTGATATAATGACTTTAACAATTCAAGGATTACCAACTGCTGATGCAGGTGTTGATGATGTAATTTGTGAAGATGGTACTTACATATTATCAGGCTCGGCAACAGGTCAAAATTCTATTCTTTGGGCAACTTCCGGTGACGGTACTTTTAATGATCCTACAGATTTAGCTGCTATTTACACACCAGGAGCAAATGATATTAGCAACGGAACAGTTAATCTCACTCTTACAGCTTATGCTTCACCTTGTGAAATATCTGATGTAATGATATTAACAATTCAGGGTTTGTCAACTGCTAATGCCGGTGCTGATGATGCTATTTGTGAGAATAATACTTACACGTTATCAGGTACAGCTACAAATCAACAATCTATTTTGTGGACCACTTCCGGTGATGGTACATTTGATGATGCAAATTTGTTAGCTGCTACATATATACCAGGTGTAGTTGATATTAGTAGTGAAACAGTTAATCTAACAATTACTTCTTCTGCTATTTTGCCTTGCGGTACAGATGCAACTGATGTAATGACTTTAACTATTCAAACAATACCAACTGCAAATGCAGGTCCTGATGCTTCTATTTGTGAAATTGAAAATTATGTAACATCCACGGCAAGTGTAACAAATGCAACCTCAGTATTATGGGAAGTTGTATCCGGGACTGGATCATTTTATAATCCGGCTTCTTTATTAACGACATACTACCCGAGTGCCGACGATATTCTTATTGGATCAGTTACGTTAAGACTTACTGCATCTGGTGATATACTTTGTGCTACTCATTCTGATGAAATATTAATTACAATTATCAGAGAACCTGAAGTATTTGCCGGTAACCCTGTTGATGTTTGTTTAGGATCAACATATCAGGTTGATGATGCGTATGAGAATTATACAAGTAATTTTATTTGGACAACTAATGGACACGGAACTTTATCGAATATAAGTCTAATTAATCCAACCTATACTCCTGATGCTGACGATATAGCACTAAATGGAGGAATTGTTAATTTAATTTTAACAGGTAGTGCCATAGCTCCATGTTCTGGTAATGCTGTCTCTGTTAAGACTTTAACTATTTTAACAGATCCTATTGTTTTTGCTGGTAATGATGATACAATATGCTCAGGACAAGATTATACTATTCCTAATGCAAGTGCTGATTATTATGAAATATTGACCTGGAGTTCATCTTCCGGTGGAATATTCTTAAATAATGGAACTTTAACACCTACTTATCAGGTAAACTCCACTGATATTGCGCTTGGCGAGGTTGACATAACATTGTCAGCAAGTCCAATTGCACCTTGTGGAACAACAGTACAACACACATTTACCTTGTATATCTTAGACGGCCCTGTTGTTGATGCAGGTTTGCCGGTTACAATTTGTGAGACTGATAATTATACAAATACTGATGCAGTTGTAACAGGAGCAATAAGTTTGTTATGGTCAACAGCAGGAACAGGTACTTTTACAGATGCTACTGTCCTTAATACAACTTATCTTCCAGGTTCAAGTGATATTATTGCTGGCGTTGTTACATTAACATTAACAGCAGATGGTATCCCACCATGTGGTTCGTCAAGTGATGATGTTACAATTACTATTAATAGCAATCCAATTGTGGATGCAGGATCTATGACTGATATATGTGAAAATCCAACATTAATAACAGGTGCTTCAGCAAGCAATTATTCAGTATTAACATGGTCAACAAGCGGAACAGGTAATTTTGTAAATGGTGATCTGATTGAACCAACGTATTATCCAAGTGCTGCTGATATAATAGCAGGGAGTGTAACTCTAACTCTTACTGCTGATCCTTTGGCTCCTTGTTTGGTTTCTGCAAATAGTTCCATCCTCGTTAATATATTACCTGAACCAACAGTTGATGCTGGTCCTGACGATGAAATTTGTGGTATTACAGCTTATACTTTATCTGGGGCATCCCAAACAAATGCTATTTCCATACTATGGACGAGTAGCGGTACTGGGATTTTCGCAGATGCAACAACAATAAATCCTATTTATACCCCTAGCGCAGATGATGTTATACTAGGAGCAGTAACTCTTACTGTTGAAGCTTCAAGCGCAGCATGTGGAACTGTAACCGATTTCATGATCTTGGTTATTAATTCAATACCGGTGGTAGATGCAGGTCAGGATTCATCTGTTTGTGTTAGCGGTACTTATACTGCCAACGGAACAATAATTGGTAATTATTCGCTTATTGAATGGACTCACAATGGCGCAGGTAACTTAACATTTGTAAATTCATTAACCCCAATTTATGCACCTGATGCAAGTGAAATTGGTAATACAGTACTTTTAACAATGACAGTAACTGCATCATTACCATGTACCGGAACAGTTAGTGATGCTTTATCATTAATTGTAGTAGATGAACCTACAGCTGGTGCCGGAAATGATACAACAATTTGTGAAACTGATTCATACACAGTTGTTGGTGCAACGGCAAGTAATTATTCTAATATTTTCTGGACCACATCCGGCGACGGAAGTTTTAGTGCCGGAGGCTTAGACCCAACATATTTTCCAGGTCTCAATGATATTGTAGCTGGTTTTGTTGATCTTACAATTCATGTGCAGAATCCGCCTTGTTCGGATGCCACAGATCAAATGAGGTTATATATTATTAATCAACCAACTGTTGATGCTGGTTTAGATGCCTCGATCTGCGAAATTGAGTCTTATCTTTTATCAGGTTCAGCAATTGATTATCTTTCAGTTCTTTGGACTACCTCGGGTGATGGTACTTTTATTAATGCTACATCACTAACGGCTAATTATACACCAGGGCCAGCAGATATAATCAATGGAACTGTTGATCTATCACTTACAGCAATTGCATTAGCACCTTGTGTTAATAGTATTTCTGATTTTATGACATTAACAATACAGGGATTACCAACTGCCAATGCTGGCGCAGATGATGTAATTTGTGAGGATGATACTTATACATTGATTGGTTCTGCTACCAATGCACTGTCAGTTTTATGGACTACAACAGGAGATGGAACCTTTAATACTCCTGCATCACTAATTGCTACTTACACTCCCGGAGTAAATGATATCATAAATGGATTTGTTGACCTTACTTTAACTACATATCCGATAGCTCCTTGTGGTACCAGTGCTAGTGATGAAATGAGGTTAACAATACAAGAGTTACCGTTTGCTGATGCTGGTGCAGATGATGCCATATGTGAAAATAATACTTATACTTTATCCGGCGATGTGCTTAATGAACAATCATCTTTGTGGACAACCTCAGGTGATGGTACTTTTGATGATCCAACAATATTAGTTTCTACTTATACTCCTGGAATAGGTGATATATTAAATGGAAGTGTTGATCTATCATTAACAGCATATGCTATTGCACCTTGTGGTACAGATGCAATAGATGATATGACTTTAACTATTCAGGGATTACCAGTTGCTGATGCTGGCGCTGATGCATCTATTTGCGAGTTTAGTATCTATACTTTATCAGGATCTGCTATTAATGCACAATCTATCCTTTGGACAACTTCTGGGGATGGTACTTTTGATGATCCTACTTCATATACAGCAACTTATACACATGGTGTTGTTGATGCAACCCTAGGGTTTGCTACATTAACTTTGACTGCCGCATCAATTATTCCATGCAGTAGTGATGTAAGTGATGATATGACGCTTTTAATAACACCTGGTCCCATACCCAACTTCACCTACAGCATCATAGTATGCGACTCCCTCCAATTCACCGATTTAACAACAAGCCCTCCCGGCTACACGATAGTCACCTGGAACTGGGATTTCGGCGATGGCACAACCTCCGACCTACAAAACCCCACTCACCAATACCCACATACTACAACCCCCGGCGGCGAGATCTATAATGTAGAGCTAACCGTACTGGCTGATTCCAATGGATTTACTTGCAGTGGCACCATAGTATTACCGGTCACCGTACCCGAGCTACCCGACATATTCTACACCTTTACGCCCGATCCAACCTGTATAGGTGACACGACCCATTTTTATGGAGAATCCGGTTATCCGATAGACATATGGCACTGGGACTTTGGCGATGGCGACTTTTCCACCAACCAGGACGCCGATCACCTATATACAAGCATAGGAGATTACGATGTAGTGCTAGACATAATCGACAATAATGGCTGCGCCAACACCCTGAGCAACGTAGTAACAGTAAGCCCGATCCCCGAGGTAAGCTTTACGATGAGTGATAGCTTAACCTGTCAAGGCAGCACCATAAGCTTTACGGCCACAGGCACAAATATAGATACCTGGAGCTGGGACTTTGGCGATGGCTCATTTAGCAACCAGCAGAACCCCATCCATTATTATACCTCCGGAGGCACCTACACTGTAATTCTGACAGTAGAAGAAATATCAGGTTGCAGCAATAACACAAGCAAGCAAGTGATAATATTACCAGGCCCCACAGCCGATTATAGCTATGCAAATCTGGACTGTAGCACAGTAGTATTCACCGATCTATCCACATCCCCACCAGGCTATAACCTTGTAGAATGGTATTGGGACTTTGACGATGGATTTACAAGCAATCTACAGCACCCATCCCATATTTTCACAACAGGAATAGGTGTCTATGATGTAATGCTGATAGTAACAGCCGATTCAAGCGGATATAGCTGCAGCGACACCATAATACAAACAGTACTAACCCCGGGACTACCCACAGTATTTTTCACATGGAATCCCGAGCCCACGCTGCTGGGAGATCCAACAAACTTTTTCGGCACCTCCGGCAATACAATAACAGATTGGTACTGGGACTTTGGCGATGGCAACACCGAGAGTATTCAATCCCCAACCCACACCTATGCCACCATAGGCACCTTTGAAGTATCGCTAACAATCACCGATATCGATGGCTGCATGAACAGTATACTACACCAGGTAAATGTAACCAATGTACCTGTCTTAGACTTTAGCTGGATCCATGGTTGTGAAGGCGAAGCAGTACAATTCACCGTACTCGATCCCCCCACAGATATACCCTCAGTAGTAAGCTGGAGCTGGAGTTTTGGCGATGGAGGAACTTCCACAACGATGGACCCATTACATGTATATGACGTAGCTGACACCTACCAGGTAAGCCTAACGATATTAGATACCATGGGAGCCACCAATACACTAACAAAAAGCATAACCATAAACCCATTACCACTGGCAATCTTCAGCATGGAGTCACCTACCTGCTCAGGTAACCCGGTACAGTTTCATGATTATTCAGATCCCATAACAGGATATATAACCGAGTGGTACTGGGACTTTGGCGATGGAAGTGATACAACGATACTTTTCCCTGATAATCCCGATGTAAACCATACCTATACCAATACAGGAACCTACCAGGTAATGTTGACAATCACCAATTCCGATAGTTGCAGTAATAGCGCAACAAATCCGGTAACAACAATACCAGGCCCCATAGCTATGTTTACCCATAGCAGTAGTTGCTCCAGCGGACCCGTAAGCTTCACCGACACGTCAGAAAAAAATGGTGGTGGCACAATAGTCAGTTGGCAGTGGAACTTTGATGATCCGGCCTCCGGCCCCGATAACACCTCCACGTTACAGAATCCCATACATATATTCAGTACCGAGGGAGACTATGAAGTAGAACTTATCATCACCAATGTAAATGGTTGTATAGATACAACCCAATCAACAGTAACCATATCAGGTCAACCAACAGTAGACTTTCTATATTCAGAAGCCTGTTTAGGCTCCCAGACCCAGTTTGAGGTAGACACCACCGTTACCAATATTGCAGAAATACAGAGTTATACCTGGGCCTTTGGCGATGGCAATACATCCGTACTGCCCAACCCATCACATATATATGCAGCCACAGGCGACTATGAAGTAACACTTACCATAGTAACGATAGATGGCTGTGTAGCAAGCGTAAGCCATACAGTACAAATTAATCCCTTGCCCAATGCAAACTTCGACTATAGCCCTTCAGCCTGTTTGAATGACACAGTTTACTTTACCGATCTATCCAGTTCCCCCAATGGAATAATATCCATATGGCACTGGGACTTTGGCGATGGCATCGACATCACCATCACAGCCCCCGATAACCCCGATGTATCACACATATATACCAATGGCGGAATATATGCCGTTACCCTGACGGTAACCGATAGTGATAGCTGCGAGAATATGATAGAAAAGCAAGTAGAAGTAGTACCATCGCCCATAGCCGATTATTCCTACGAAGAAACATGCTATAATGAGCCAGTATACTTCACCGATTTAAGCAGCACCAACCAGGGGCCGGACATATACAGTTGGGAATGGTTCTTTGGCGATCCCTTATCAGGAATAGAAAATTATTCCACATTGCAGAACCCTACCCATATATTTACTAATCCTAACCCAGAAGAACCATATATAGTTACGTTGATAGTATTAAGTACCCATGGATGTAGTGATACCACATGGCAAGAAATCACAGTAGACTCACTACCCTATGTAGACTTTAGCATATTAGATGACAGTATCTGCTTAGGCGAGAATGCAGAGTTTACAGGGATAGGCACAAATATCTCCACATGGTTCTGGGAATTTGGAGATGGAGGCTATTCCATAGAACAAAGTCCAAGCTACATGTATGGCACCCCGGGAACCTATATAGTAACCCTAACAGTAACAGAAATAGGTATCGATCAATGTCAAAATGTATCAATAGACACTATCCATGTTAATGATGCCCCCACAGCAAACTTCGATTACGAGAACATATGCCTTGGCGACAGCACGTATTTTACAGACTTGTCCTATAGCCAGTATGGCTTTATAGTAGGATGGGAGTGGGACTTTGGCGATGGCAGCACCTCCACAGAAGAAGACCCCGTACACTATTACCAGGATAACGACGAATACCTTGTAACCCTGGTAAGCATAGACAACTATGGATGCAGCGACACGATAACACAGTGGATACAAGTATTCGATACCCCTTTACCAGGCTTCACATTTAATCAAGTATGCGAGCCCGAAGGACAAGTCAACTTCTTTGATGAGTCAGAACCGGGAGCAGATGACAGTCCGATAGTCGGATGGAACTGGAATCTATACGACGGATATTATTCCACAGAAATAGATCCGAGTTACATATATCCAGAGACCGACACCTGTTATACAGTGATATTGGAGATCACCGATGGTAATGGTTGTATAGCCACCGATACCAATGATATGATATGCTTACATGGCATCCTTGAGATAGACTTTACCTCCACAGAAGAATGCTTAGGAATACCAACATTCTTCACAGCAAGCTACAGTCCACAAAGTGACTCCGTAGCAGCATACACATGGAATTTTAATGATGGCACTCCAAATCAAGACACCTATCATGATACAATCAGTCATACATTCCCCAATCCGGGACTGTTCATAGTAGAGCTGATGGCATTAGACACAAATGGGTGTATGACAACAGCCTATCACGAAGTAATCATAGACTCCTTACCGACTGCTAGATTTAGCAATACCATAGGCTCATGTGATACCCCAACCCAGTTCACCGATGAATCATTAGATGGAGGAGCGTTTATAGAAAGCTGGTATTGGGACTTTGGTGATGTAATCTCACCAAATAACACGAGCACCGAACAACACCCAAGCCACCTGTACGGGCCATATGACAGCACCTACCAGGTAAAACTAGTGATAACCAATTTCAATGGATGTACAGACAGTATAGTACAAGAAGTATATGTAGAGCCCTGTTTGATAGCGGACTTTGAATTACCCACCGGTCTAACCTGTGCAAGATATGAGCAATGTTTTACAGATATCTCAGAACTATCCAGCAACAATGGATTAATTACACAATGGCGCTGGGACTTCGGCGATGGAGAAACCTACAATTACGGAATCCAACAGAATCCAATCTGCCACACTTATGAAGAAGGAGGAGATTATGAAGTACAGTTAATAGTAGTAGCGGAGATATCAGGAATCATCTACCAGGACACAGTAGTAAAAATGCTAACCATACATCCAACCCCGGAAGCAGGGATATATGTAGAAGCCAATTGTTTGGGCGATAGTACCAGGTTCTATGATGACACAAACACAAATGGCGAACCCCTAACCATGTGGCATTGGAACTTTGGCGATAATATCAATCCCAATGATACATCCATACTACAAAACCCAACCTATTTATACCCGGGTTATGGCACCTATATAACCGAGCTACAAGTAATGAATCAATATGGCTGTAGCGATAGCATAAGCGAACCCATAGAGATCTATAGGCCCCCCGAAGCAGCCTTTAGCTACGAGGAGACCTGCAAGAGCTACTACACCTATTTTATGGATGAGACCATAGCAGACAGTTCCGATATAGAACACTACATCTGGAACTTTGGAGACACGCTCACCATAGGAGATACCTCATCACTACAATACCCATCATACATATACGATAGCACAGGATATTACACCGTAGAGCTCACCGTAACCGATGGCCACCAATGCTATGACACTATCAGTCATATAGTAGAGATATATCCCATACCCACAGCATCCTTTATCATAATGGATACAGTTCAGCAAGGACAGATATACCTTGATAATACCAGCATAGAATCCATAAGCTATTATTGGGATTTTGACTATGACTATGGCATAAGCAGCATCGAAGAAAACCCAACCCATCAGTATGAAGAAGATAGCACGTATAGCATCATGTTAATATCATACAATGAATATGGCTGTCCCGACACAACATATCAAGACTACGAACTGTTGTTTACCAACCTGTTTGTCCCCAATGCGTTTGTACCATCCAACGTCAATAAAGAGCTCAATATATTCAAGCCCCTTGGCATAAATCTAAAGAGCTACCAGATCGAGGTATATAGTGCCTGGGGCAATTTAGTATTCCAAAGCACACTACTAGAAGATGGCGCTCCCAAAGAAGGATGGGATGGTACATTTGAGGGCAAGGAGTTGCCCACCGGCAGTTTCATATGGCGCATATCTGCCGTATTTGAGAATGGAGAACATTGGAAGGGCAGTGACAATGGCGATGGCAACACTAGCACCAGTGGAACAGTAACATTAATACGATAGGAGGGAACGCTATGAAAAGAACAATAGAAAGAATATCGAAAATAGAGAAATCAACTATGATGCAAAAGATATCCATAATACTGTTAACAATATTAATGCTAACTATAAGCGAAGCTTTTACACAAGATTTAGACTATGCACAGCATTACAACAATCCTACCTATTATAATCCAGCAAATGTAGGGTTGACGATGGGATTAAAAGCCAGGTTAAACTACCGCAGGCAATGGGTTGGTTTATCAGGCGACTATCACACCTATAACTTTAGTGCAGATATAGCCGAGCGAAGTTTACCCGGAGCAGGAGGAATAGGCATTATAGTTAATCAGAGCCTGGCAGGAATGGGAGTGCTAAAGACCAATACAATAGGATTTATGCCCTCAGTAAGAATCCCTATCAGCAAGAACACAATTTTTCAGATGGGAGCATTAGCTTCAGTAGTAACCCAGCAGTTAAATTGGGATAACTTAATATTTGGCGATCAGCTTGATCCAAGATGGGGAAATATAAACCCCTCAACCTTTGCCGGAGCAGCAAGAGATAAAGTTGTCTTTCCTGATTTTGCAATTGGAGGCATATACCAGTTTAAGGGAAATGATTTAGAGGGGAACATAGGAGCAGCAGTACATCATATAACTACCCCTAACCAGAGTTTTTTCGAAGTAGATGCTAAATTACCCCGCAAGTATATTTACAATGTTGACTTTGTAATAACAATCCGAGAAGACTACGGTCATTATTCCAAGCGGCAGGGGTTTAAGTTAAATCCTGGTTTGATGGTAGAGCATCAGTCGAGCATGATGTTATATACATTAGGCATGAACATATATATGTCTCATGTTTATTTAGGCATATGGTATAAGAATCAAACATTAGAGTATGATGAATTTTCAAACTTCACGGTAATGGCAGGATTAAACATCCCATTTAACGAAGAATCGCGGATGAAGTTAATGTATTCATATGAGATGAATATCAATGCAAATCATAATTTTACAGGCCCATCACACGAGATAAGTTTGATATTTGAGTTTGATGAAATAGGGTTAATAGGAAAGAGCAAAGAAAGCGACTTTATGGCTCCCACTCGAAAACGATCCAATAGTCCGATTGAGTGTTCGCCATTTTAGAAGAAAATGTTTTTATATTAAAAATAGTAAATAGTAATCAACACTAATAAGATTAAAATTTAGTAGTATCAATATATTTGTGAATTAGCAACGCCAAAATTTATAATTTTCACTGACATTGCTTAATTTATTTAAGACAACTAAAGGGAAAAGGATTGTCATATTATAATTACTAATGTATGTTTGAGGTAACATCTTATTATCTTATTAGAGAAAAATGATGTTTATTAGAGTAGTAGGTTAAAATAAGTATAGTATGATATCCATGCGCATAAGAAGCTTGTTATCAATAATATCACTATTTTTATTAGTGCAATTATCATATTCTGCGTATGGACAAGCTGATTCATGTGAAATATCACTACCTTTCTGCACAAGCGATATATATACTTTTCCTGCAGGTACGTCAGGGACATCCGCACAATCAGGACCTGATTATGGTTGCCTGGCAACCCAACCTAACCCGGCATGGTATCATATGAAAATTGCTGTTGCGGGTGACATAGAAATAACAATGGAGTCTGATCCTTTAGAGGACATTGATTTTATTTGCTGGGGACCATTTTCGGATGCCTTTACTCCATGTACAGCTGAACTTACAGTCTCCAAGGTTGTCGATTGTAGTTATTCGCAGAATTCTATTGAAGTGTGTTTTATTTCTAATAGTCTGGTTGGCGAATACTATATATTGATGATCACTAATTACTCAAATCAACCTTGTGAGATTACCTTTGAAAAAACTGGCGGAACAGGCGAAACAGATTGTGGAATCGTACCTCCGCCTGTAAGTAATAACGGCCCTTTGTGTGAAGGTGAAACATTGGAGCTTTATGCAGAATTTGTTGCCAACACAACATATAGTTGGACTGGTCCAATGGGATTCACTTCATCCCTACAAAATCCGGTAATACCGGATGTTACTGTTGCAAATTCAGGTAATTACACATTAATTGTTGTAACGGGTGGGAATACAAGTAATCCAACACATACATCTGTAAGAATTACTGCATATCCTGATATTGATTTTACTATTAATACTAATGATACAGTTTGCACTAACGAACTTATAACTTTTGTTGGTTCGGATGTAAGCGGTACTAATATTACGCAATGGAATTGGACTTTTGGAGATGGTAATAGTGCTACTGGTCAGATAGCTCTAAATTCCTACAACTCAGGGGGGTATTTTAACATAAATTTAGTTGCAATAAATGATGGTAATTGTTCTGATGATGCTTCAATGAATATTAAGGTTGTTAATGATGGAAGTGCTACAGCCGGTTCTAATGAAAGCATTTGTCAAGGTGATTCTTTCGATATGTCTACTTCAGGTATTTTGCCTGATTCTATTAATTGTGATTCCATAAAATGGATAGGTGGTTCAGGGAGTTTTAATGATTCTGGATTACTATATCCCGTCTATTCTCCTGGATCTGGTGAAGTAGGTGCTGTTCAACTTGGCCTGGTAGGTTATACTCCATCTCCATGTCCTAACGATATCAGCTATATGACCCTTACTATTGATAGTAAACCAGATGTGTCTTTTACAGTAGCTCCTAGTGATATTATTTGCTTAGATGAAATACTAACGTTTAATGGAACAGATAATAATGGAACGAATGTTACATCGTGGCTATGGGACTTTGGTGATGGAAATACTAGTACAAATAAGGATACACAACATACCTATACTACAGTAAATAATTACAATGTAAAACTTGTTGCAATAAATGATAATGGATGTACTGATTCAACTACTTCTCTTATTCAGGTTAAACCATTGCCGGAACCTGATTTTACAATATCTTCAGGAGTAAATGGTTGTGTAGATTCACCCATTACATTAGATGGTTTTGATATCGCTGGAACTACTATTACGGATTGGAACTGGGATTTTGGAGATGGAAATCAAGATGTAGGTCAAAGTGTAATTCATACTTATGTAAACCCCGGTGATTACACTATAACACTTGATGTTATTAATAATAATAGTTGTGCGCAGTTACATCAAAAAATAGTGCATATTGGCACAATACCTGAATCAAGTTTTATCATATCTCCCAACGACACAAGTTGTGTGGGTGAAATGATAAGTTTTGATGCCACAGATATTTCGGGTGATATAGTAAGTTGGGATTGGGATTTTGGTGATGGGAATACGTCCAACGGACAGTATGTTTCCCATACATATAGCACACAAGGTAATTTTAATATAACATCAACATATATAAGTTCAGACGGGTGTGCCAATACCACCATAGGACAACGATATGTACAAGATGTAAATATTGGATTTAATATAGTACAAAGCCCAAGTTGTCAGGACTACTCAGTTACCTTTACAGGAACTGGTGATCTTATTACTTTTGCAGATTGGAATTGGGATTTTGGAGATGGTTCACCTGCCGACCTTGGCTATAACTCATCTCATATATACACACAACCCGATACGGTTGATGTAATTTTAAGTGTTTGTTCCGAGCAGAATGTTCAACAATTAATTATAAATGGGACATGCCAGGTGGATGCCGGGTCCGATGAAGCAACCTGTCAGGATGTTTATTTCAATTTAGCTACTTCGTCAACTCCACCATCAGCTAATAATTTTTCATCAATATATTGGTCCACAAATGGATTGGGAACCATTGATGACCCTACACTCGTTACGCCAACGTATTTTCCTGATCCTATTGAAGGTTCTGTTGTTAATGATACAATTACAATGACAATGTTTGGCTATGGTATAGCACCCTGTGAAAATGATACATCATCGATGGATATTATCATTATTCCCGGAGCTTATGCACAGGCAGGTTCCGATGAAAACTCATGTTTTGGAGAACCTTACGATTTTGCAAACTCTACTGATTCGTCATTTGCAACAAATTATGTAACGGTTTATTGGCTTACAAGTGGAACGGGTTATTTTATTGACCCTAATGTTACAAAACCAATTTATGTTCCTGGCTCTAACGAAATGGGACCTGTAACTTTAACAATGGTAGCAATCAACATTATTGCTTGTGATTCTATTGACGATATGACCCTTACTATTCGTTCAAAATATCATACATCACTTGATTTTACAATATGTTATAACGATTCAGTATTTGCCCAGGGTGAATGGCAATATGCCTCAGGAATTTTTTATGATACGCTACCAACAGTAAATTATGGTTGCGATAGTGTGATTATAACCAATCTAAATGTAAGACCTAAGATTGATCGCGGTTTTATTATTACCAACAGCGATTCTATATGTTTTGGTGAAACTGTAAATTTTGCATCTACGGGTTCAGCAAACTTAGCCAGTTGGTATTGGGATTTTGATGATGGAACTTCATCAACTGATATTAATCCAGTTCATCAGTATGATACATCTGGATATTTTACTGTAATATATTATTATACTGACAATAATGGGTGCTCCGATTCAGCTACTCATCTGGTAACTGTATTTGAACTTCCTGATGTTTTCTTCACAACTAATGTAATTAATGCCTGTGTTGATGTTCCGGTAAATTTCTCAGGTTTTGGTAGCTCAAATATAGCATACTGGCTATGGGACTTTGGAGATGGGCAGACTGATACAGGACAGAATATATCACATGCATACAGTACATCGGGAACTATGATAGTTTCACTTACGGTAATTGATATTAATGGATGCAGTGAAATCTCTTATCAATCTCTTTCTATAGCTCCATCTCCCATACCCAACTTCACCTACAGCATCATAGTATGCGATTCCCTCCAGTTCACTGATTTAACAACAAGCCCTCCCGGCTACACGATAGTCACCTGGAACTGGGATTTCGGCGATGGCACAACCTCCGACCTACAAAACCCCACTCACCAATACCCACATACTACAACCCCCGGCGGCGAGA
>Ga0222639_1000148_pt1 | contig 33291 bp, 30 predicted proteins | sample AntAcemetagen185_FD_179863 | JGI IMG/M metagenome (GOLD analysis project Ga0222639, IMG submission 179863) | Saline water microbial communities from Ace Lake, Antarctica - #185 | ecosystem: Environmental > Aquatic > Non-marine Saline and Alkaline > Saline | place: Antarctica: Ace Lake...
CACTGATGATCGGCGTAGAAGGAGAAGTGGTGGGCCAGGTCAACGGGCTGGCCGTCTACTCCATGGGAGACTACATGTTCGGCAAACCTTCCCGCATTACCTGTTCTACCTCCATGGGCCGGGCAGGGATCATCAATATTGAGCGGGAAGCGGATATGTCGGGTAATACCCACAACAAAGGAGTGCTGATCCTGGGCGGCTACCTGCGAAAAAGATATGCCCAGGACAAACCACTGACCATGAGCGCCAGCATCGCCTTTGAGCAGTCCTACGGAGGTGTGGACGGTGACAGCGCCTCTTCCACAGAGATCTACGCACTCCTTTCAAGCTTAACCGAAATCCCTATCAAGCAGTATATCGCAGTCACGGGTTCGGTCAACCAGAAGGGAGAGGTCCAGGCCATAGGGGGCGTCAATGAAAAGATTGAGGGCTTTTTTGATTGCTGCAGCAAAATGGGAGCCACAAATAGCCAGGGTGTTATGATCCCGGAGAGCAATGTGAAAGACCTGATGCTTCGCAAGGATGTAGTCGAGGCGGTAAAAAAGGGCCAGTTCCATGTGTATCCCGTTAAGACCATTGATGAGGGGATTGAGATCCTGACCGGGAAGAAGGCAGGTGCAAGAAATGCGAAAGGCGCATACCCTAAGGGGAGCATCAACTATCTGGTCGACCAAAAACTGAAAGAGCTGGCCGAAGGACTGAAGAATTTCGGTAATAACGAAAAGGATGAGGAAAAAGAGAAAGGGACTAAGGCCAAGAAAAAGAAGAGCTAATGATCTTGAAACAGACATCCCTTTCAAACCCCATTGAGGAAAAGATTGCCTGGGCCCAGCACTGTTATCAGGAGTTTGGAGACGATCTACTCAAAGAAAAGAAGCTCTTTGATCTCCTGGCACATCTGAAGGCCGCCGTGGTTGTCTCCCGCAGGGAGATGGCTCTGACAGGGATCGTGGAGATATGCAGACGATGTGAGATGGAGGAGGGTGGCTCCTGCTGTGGGGCCGGGCTTGAAAACAGGTACGATGGCTGGCTACTCCTCATCAATCTCCTCCTCGGCGTTAAACTCCCCAAAACAAGGCAGGAGACCGACAGTTGTTTCCTTTTAGGAAAAAACGGATGCCTCCTTATGGCCCGCCATGTAATCTGCATCAATTATCTCTGCAAAAAAATAACTGATCTAATCGACCCCCGCGTAATAATTGAACTCAGAGAAAAGGAGAGTGAAGAGGTGAATACCCTTTTCATACTCCATGAAAACATTAAGACGGTTTTAAGGAAATGGACCAACGCCTGAAGAAAAGCCTCTCAAAGGTTGCCGAGTTCTATGACGAGAGAAAAGTGGGTGCTGTGGGCCCCCTCGGATTCAGGAGATCTACCGATCTAATAACATTACTTGCCTGTACAGATCGTCTGATTGATGAACAGATAATAAAATCCGATGAGACCGCCTTTCTGGACTTAGGCTGTGCTGATGGGAGAGTAAATCTCTTTTTCAGTTATCTTGTCAAGATCTCGGTCGGCATAGAGCTTGACGAATGGACCCTCGAAGAGTACGACCCTTTGCGGGGCGAACTTGAAAATACTCTCCAACAAGCAGGACTTATATCTCCTCCTGAAAACATCTTGTTGTTCCACGGAGATTCCACTGACAAAACACTTCATGATACAATTACGCGCGAGACGGGCGTGGGCATTGAGTCCTTTGACCTCTTTTACACCTATCTTATAATGCATGAAGAGTTTGCTGAGATGTTGGCAGAAAGGGCCAAGACGGGTTCCATATTCATGGTATACGGGCTAAACAGGATCCTGCCGAAATATCCCGGGTTTCGCCTGCTACAGAATCTAAGCCCCATGGAAGGGATTTTAGCGCTTTATCAGAAGGAGGTCTGAACCATGAATTATGAAACCATAGAGTACGAAATAGCAGAGGATGGCATCGGGGTCTTATCCCTCAACCGTCCCCGCAGGTATAACTCGGTCAATGAAGAAATGGCGGAAGAGTTAGAGTCGTTCTGGAGAGATCGTCTCTACGATCTTGATACGCACGTCATTATTCTGAGAGGAAACGGGAAGAGGAACTTCTGTGCCGGGCTGGATATGAAAGCAGTCATGAAGATGATGCCTGAGATGGATACGGATGTGTTTTACAGGTTTCAGTCCCGGTTGGCGCGTCTTAACCTGGCCATGCGGCAGGCGCCCCAGCCTATCATCTGTGCTGTCCATGGCGCAGCGGTGGGTTTGGGTTTCAGCTTTGCCCTTGCATCTGATCTGAGGGTGATCAGCAGTGATTCCCGTTTTTCTGCGGCCTTCATCAACATAGGACTCGGCGGCGCCGATATGGCGTGCAGCTATTTTCTGCCCAGGCTTATTGGAGCGGGAAGAGGAAACGAATTCATGCTCACAGGGAATTTCATGTCGGCCGAGGAAGCAATGTCTTTAGGTCTTGTCAGCCGGCTGGTGGAGCGCGATCAGCTCATGGAGACAGCCATGGAGCTGGCCCGCACAATGAACGGCAAAAATCCTATGGGCCTCCGTTTGACCAAGGAAGCGATCAATATGAATATCGATGCAGGGGGCTTGGAGCAGGCCCTGAATATTGAGGACAGAAACCAAACTCTCCTCGTCCTGCGCGGAAAGCTTGGAGAAAAGGAAAAGGCAAGCAGATATTTTTGATTAATGGCCAAAACCACTACCTCAGGTAGTAATACTATAATTGTCAAAATCATCCCTTATAAAAAGTCACGAAGTTCCTTAACTTTAGGCACTTTAGGCACTTAAAAATCTATGACAGCATCCCGATCAAATGACTGGCCTGCCCCTTGGTCAGTCCCTCTGGCACATCGAGCTTCTTGTTCCGGAGTACGCTTGTCTGCTTTTGTGTGGCGGGCTGGCGTCGCCAGCGCGTATTCCTCATAACCAATCCAACAGACCCGGGCAGATTTTTCCTGACATGTTTTTCAGCACCCATAACGGCCGCCTTTAGGTCTCTCCTGCGCAACAGGGGGGTCTCCCGCCCCCGATCGCTCAGCACAGCCTCGCATTCTCCCAAAATCGTCGGTGCAATCAGAATTGCCCTGCCCCCTGCCAGGCCTAACCGATAAATCCCCTTGCCGGTGCCCACCCAGGCAAACTGGGAGAACCCGGACAACTCTGAAGGCGTCTTTAGATCAAGAAGGTTGATCCGCTTGCAGCGATACCGCAGGTCTGAGAGAGACCTCGCCTCACTAACCGGAACCCAGGGGCGGTACCTTTCTGCCCAGCCTAAAGCCCTCTGCACTTCGTCCGCAGTATGCCCCTCAAGGTCAAATTCTCCTGAAAGACCGAAAAGACCCGGGAGTGTAGTGAGGCTGTGTTCGCGGGTCGCATCCACAATGTCAATGACCGTTACGTTCTCCTTCCCTGGATGGAGCCTGGTCCCCCTGCCGATCATGTGTGTATAGAGGAGTGTGGATTTGGTCGGGCGCGCTAAGATAATTCCCTCCACAGAGGGCTCGTCATAGCCCTCGGTAAGTACCATGCAGTTTGCAAGGACGCGAATCCTGCCCCTGCGAAAGTCGGTCAGGATTTTAGTCCGCTCTGAATAGTCCATTTCACCGGTTACAGCGCCCGCTGTGATGCCCCCGGCATTAAATGCCTTGGCAAGAGAATGTGCATGGGCCACATCCACACAAAAGCAGAGGCTCTGCCTCTCTTTGAGACGAGAGCGGAATACATCGACCACAAGGCGGTTGCGCTGCTCGACATTCACGGCCTGTGACAGGTGTGAAACTACAAAATCACCCATACGGGTCTTGACCCGGGAGAGATCAACATCGGTTTCCACCCGAAATCCCGCCACCGGTGAAAGATAACCCGCGCCGATCATTTCAGGAAGTGTGCGCGAAAAAACGATCTCCTCGAAGACCTCATCGAGCCCTTCCCGATCACCGCGTTTGGGGGTCGCAGTAAAGCCCACAACGAGCTTGGGCGTATCCGGTTCAAAGACCCCGAAATATTTGAGTATTCGTCGGTAGGTCTTTGCAGTAGCGTGGTGCGCCTCATCAACCACAATCAGGAAGAAACGATCCGGGTCAAGACGGGAAAGACGGGTCGAATTTTTTCGACCTAAAGTGGGTACACTCGCAACCACCACATGACTGTTAGGATCGGCAATCCGCCCTGCCTGTTCAATCTCAACACGCAGATCAGGATTTGCCCGCCGCAGCTTATCGCAGGCCTGATCGAGAAGTTCTGCACGGTGGGCCAGCACTAACATCTGTTTCTTCATCCGGAAGTAATTGGGAAATTCGGCAAAGATAACAGTCTTTCCAGACCCTGTAGGAAGGCACGTGAGCTGTCGCCGCACTCCGGCTAAGTAGCGTTCCCTGATGGCAGTCAGACATTCACGCTGGTAATCACGAAGGCTGAAAGAGCTGTTAGAAGAGTCATTTGGTTTCAACTTTGAGTTGATCCTGTAATATTAGGACACAGAAGAGCAGCGAGCAAAATTAGTTTGGGGTGACTGTTATTGCGAGGGTTAGCGGTTACGCCAAGACTGTCTTCATCCGGACAGCCTCCTAATCCGAATACGCCTTTTCAACGGCCCGCTGCACCGCATTCATGATGACCAGGCTGCTGTTTGTGGCCCCGCTTACTGCATCGACCCGTGTTGATTGCTGTTCCATGATCCTTTTCAGGGTGAGAGATTCGGCCTTTTTCCCCATTAGCTCCCAGTGTTCGACCATTTCAATATGGACGATCCTGTTATTTTCAATGGTTACCATCACCACGACCTTGTTAGGCCCTCCCATGTAGACACCTTCGTAGGTACCGGCCTTGAGTTTTCTCTGCTCCAGGGGTCCCCCGATCTTGGGTGTTGCCGCGCAACCGGCAAAGAGGATGGCAAGTAGAATACAGGCGATTCCGAGCCCGATGGGTCTATTGCCACTGGGATCGTGCCTGAGAACGCGATTACAAAACATTGGTTTGATAACTCCCTATTCCGGGCGCAACAACAGCACAAAGGCTAAATATCTAAAGCATACCACCCGTTTTCTGACCAGTCCATGCTTAAAAAGGGATGTTAGATGAGCTATTCTTTCCACGACCCTTATCTTGCGCAGAACTATTCTTTCTAAGAATCATCGATATATTCCCATTTATCTTTACATATTATGCAACTTGTGCATAAGGCTCCAAATTGCCTTTAACCAACCTTAATACGCCCGTAAAAAGTCTCCAAACCTGTCACTCCCGCGAACGCGGGAGTCCAGAAGTGATTGATTTTACTGGATTCCCGCGTTCGCGGGAATGACGAAAAGAGGTCATTTTTGACTTTTTACGAGGTTGTCAACCTTAGGAGAGTGTAAAAGGTTATCCTGAAACTGCGTATCCGATAACCTAATAGGGTTTCCCCCTCGGGGTTCCGATCTTTTTCAAACGTGGCCATCAGGCTTGTTATTTGTATTTGGTGGTGATAGATGATATCTATTATAAGATATTGACCTTTCATAAGGGAGGTGGACCACATGTCCAAATCACAAGACACAAAAAAAGCAGCAAAGAAAAAACCGCAGAAAACAGCTAAGGAAAAGAAACTGGCCAAAAAGGAAAAGAAGAAAAACAAATAGCCCGACCGCAGCTTATCTACCAGTCTCGGGGCATTGGGCGCCGCTGATTTGCACGTTAGAGGGAGCTGAAATCGAAGCTAATCAAATCAATTTACGTGAGTGAAGAACCATGATGTCGTGGATAGAAGAACACTGGCCCAAATCTACCATATTTCTCGCTGTCTACTCGACAATATTGATTTTCCTTTTTGTTCTGGAAAAAGACATCGCTCTTTTTTTGATTTGGATACAACTCCCCGTTTACTGGTTACATGAATTCGAGGAGTACGTGTTTCCTGGCGGTTTCATTGAAACATTCAATAGACAAGTTCTGGGATCCAATGAAAAAGAATGGCCAATGTCAAAAAGGGCGAGTTTTTGGATCAATATTCCAATAATTTATATAGCGTTTCCATTATCAGCTATTCTGGCGGGCACAGTAGATATATCTATTGGGATATGGACAGCATATTTTTCGATTCTCAATGCGATATCACACGTAGGGATGTTAGTAAAAAAAAGGAAATATAATCCTGGATGTTTTGTCAGCGCAACTCTAAATATACCTGTCGGTGTGTTTACGGTTTGGTATTTCTACTCAAATGATGTGATATCTGATTTCGGACATCTAATAGGTATTTTGGTGGCAGTGGCAGTCCAGGGAGGCCTCATGGTTTGGGGTCTGAAGTTCATGCGAACCAAAGTTAAGGAAAAGGGAAGTGGCGCCAAGACATACCCTTTGCCTGAAGCACCCTGAGATCGCCTTTGAGTGGACCGGCTAATGCTTCAAGGGCCAAAAACCGCCTCTTAGATGGCGGGGCGTTGGAGAGCTGGAGTACTGAGCTTGAATTGAAAGAAGGATCTGTAGAAACGGGAAGATTGAAGAAGAAGTTTGTTAGATTTGGATTGGGGTCGGACCAAGGTAACTACCTTTAATAAATGTTAATGTGACCAATTAATGGTTGGGCCTCATAATCACGTTTGACGTTAATCACGTGATGCGTTAATATACAGAAATGATAAGATCATTTAGATGTACCGACACCGAAATTGCTGAGCGCAAGCTTGGACGTACGTTGAGAAATATCAGACCGTGGGCAACGGTTGTGGCCCAACAAGACAGTGGGGCGAGACTGGGCTAATCTCACGGCTTTTGAAACTTTGTGTAAAGGGGTCTGCCGTTGACTCTAATTAAGGTTTCTGCTTCATATACTCCTGGATGCCGGCCGTGCCATCTGTTATGCCGCTGCAAGGCTGGCCGATAGCGGGGGTGATGCCAGAAGGATTGTATCAGAGGCCAAAAAGGTGGTCACCGAGAACAGCTGGGATGTGGTCAACAAGGCCATGCAGATCATGGGCGGGATCGGTTAACCCACGGTCTACCCCATTGAGCGACTGCTGCGGGGCGGACGTCTCTCCATGATCTGGACTGGAAGCAACGAGATCATGAAGCTCCTTATCCAGCACGAATATTACAAGGAATTAAACGCAAAAGCCGGACAGGCCCGGCATATCGAGCAGGATGCCGTAACCCCGTGCCCTTCGCGTGGGGCCTCAACTATCGCAGGAACTGACGGCAGTCGATTTCCGAGCGAGAATGAGCTTGCCGGAGCGAAGTACCAAGGCGAGCATGTCGCAAAGATCGCAAAGAAACTCTCCACATAACTTCAAAAGGAAATTGTGCTAACTGCTGGGTTTGCAGGCTAACCCTGTTACCGGATCGAATACCGTGGAAATTGACAAATTAAGAATTGAAAGGGGTTGAAATGAATTCAAAGACAAAGATTGGAATAGTTATCTGCGATCGCTATCGCCGTTGTGCGGGCGGAAAGTGTTTCCGCGCGATGAAAAACAAGGAAGGGGCCTTCAGTATATACACCGACACTGAAGTTGAATTGGTTGGTTTTACAACGTGTGATGGTTGTCCTGGTGGCAACATAGAATATGCGGGCGAAGAGATGGTGAAGAATGGTGCAGAGGTTATTCATTTAGCTACCGGCCTGGTGGTTGGTTATCCCCCCTGTCCCTATATCGATACATTCAAAGCCTTTCTTGAAAAACGCTATGAGGTAAAAGTCGTTGTAGGCACGCACCCTATACCGAAAAAGTATCTTGATATGCATACTTATCTTGGGACATGGGAAAACTCCGCATGGAAGCCACTTGTCGCCTCGACCATGAGTGATGATGTGACCCGTGCAAGTTACGATTAAGTATAGTCACTGAAGGCCCGGTTGAGCGTCTTAATGTATTGCCAGGACTTCCTTTAGCAGCCATAGTGTACGAATTCATCGCCTTCCGGTTGGCTAACCTTGCTCTTGCAGCCGACAGCTAACCGCAGCGACTGAAGAGCGCCGTTCGGTTTAATAATATTAATCAATTACAACAAAAGAATGGTTTGGATATGCCTAAAATAAAGACCACGAAAAACTCATTGGGTGTTGATAAGGGATTGGTTGCAATGTTTCTCAAGATGTCCCCAGAAGACCGTTTACTGGCCAATGATAACGCAGCACGAGCTATTCAGGAGTTAAGAAATGCCTACAGGCAACAAAATAATGACCGGACCGGATCTAAGCGCAATACTTGAGGGGCTAATAAACGCAGAGGTAAACTTTATCCTGGTTGGTGGCCTTGCTGCCGTAGTACAGGGTGCACCTGTTACTACGATGGATGTCGATATCGTCCATAGCCGATCTTCCGAAAATATTATCAAACTTCTTGCATTTCTCAAGTCAATTGGCGCATTTCATCGTCGTTTAGACGAAAAGATAATTATTCCATCGGAACGTGATATTTCAGGTAAAGGTCATGCTTTGTTTTCAACCCAGTTGGGCCCCTTGGACGTCCTTGCTGTTATTGAGGAAGGAAAAACCTATGAGGATCTACTTGAACACACAGTGGAAGTTAAATTCAGGGGGCATACGATTAAGGTCCTCGATCTCAACATGATGATCGAACTCAAGAGAGCCTCAAGGGACCTCAAAGACAAACAACGGTTGCCAATTCTGGAAGAAACACTTCGACAACTGCAAAAAAATTATAAAAGGAGGATCAAATGAAAAAAACCAGCATATCAGCTATACGGGCTATGGAAATACTCGACTCGCGCGGCAATCCCACAGTACGCGTATTCGTAGAACTCAGCGACGGAACGAGCTCTGTTGCGTCTGTCCCATCCGGAGCAAGTACCGGCGAGAATGAGGCAATCGAGTTGCGTGACGGTGATAAGGCTCGGTATGCCGGCAAAGGCGTGCTCCGTGCGGTAGCCAATGTAAATGAGAAACTCGGCCCATCCTTGATCGGCATAAATGCGTATCAGCAGTCCTTAATTGATGGAGCCATGATCGAACTGGATGGTACTCCAAACAAATCGAATCTTGGTGCCAATGCAATCCTGGGTGTCTCTATGGGGATTGCCCGAGCAGCCGCCGTTTCGGCCGATATTCCTCTTTATCAGTACCTCGGTGGTGTAGGAGCAAAAAGGGTAGCAGTCCCTTGTATGAATATTCTAAATGGCGGTGAACACGCTGATAATAATGTGGACATGCAGGAGTTCATGGCTGTTCCATTGGGTGCACCTACTTTCCGTGAGGGTCTCCGTTACGTGGCAGAAACCTTTCATGTGCTTAAAAATATTCTGAAAAAACGCGGGCTTGCAACGAGTGTTGGCGACGAAGGGGGCTTTGCACCGAACCTTAACAGCAACGAGGACGCTATAGAAACCATTATTCAAGCCATTGAGGAGGCCGGGTATAAACCAGGAGAGGACATTGCAATTGCAGTAGACAGTGCCGCCAATTCATTCGCTATTGATTTGAAAGGCTCATATGACCTCAAATGGTCAGGAGCTGGTAAAATGCAAAGTAATGATCTTATTGCTCTTGCAGAAGAATGGGTATCGAAGTACCCAATTATTCTTTGGGAAGATCCCTTAGCCGAAGGGGACTGGGGTGGGTTTAAGCAATTTACAGATCGACTCGGAAAAAAGATCGAAGTCGTCGGTGACGATATCTTTGTAACAAACACTCAATACATTCGCCGGGGAATAGAGGAAGGCACAGCAAATTCCGCGCTTATTAAATTGAACCAGATTGGCACTGTATCTGAAAGTATTGAAGCAGTGCGCATGTGCCGCGATGCAGGATGGCGCTATTTTCTATCTCATCGTTCCGGGGAAACGGGAGATTCTTTCCTGGCGGATTTTGCAGTTGCCATGGATGGAGGCCATCTAAAAACTGGATCTGCAAGTCGAAGCGAGCGGATTGCAAAATACAACCGTTTATTGGAAATTGAGCAAGAGCTTGGAGAAGCAGCTCTCTATTATTGGAAATAACTCTTTGCATAACAATCGCATCAACTCGAAGAGTATACCATGATAAAACTTCCGCGGAATAACAAAGGGAGGTTGACCATATGTCGTTGCACAATTTACGAAGGGCACGGGGTCAGCCCTTGAATCGGGACAAAATTAAGCAGGTCAGATCTTCAATGGTCTAACCTTTTCTGCAGTGGCAAAGGTGTATCATAGGATGTCAAAGGCAGTTGAAGAAAACAGGACACTGAGGAAAAAGGTGGGCAAACTTTTTTCTGCTTTGTCCTAATTCAAGGGCTGACCCCGTGCCCTTCGCTGAACCGTCAAAGATCGTAATGAAACATTGCCATGCCCACGGAAACCGTTGATACCATAATTATCGGAGGCGGCCTCAGCGGTATCTATGCCGCCTACCTGCTCTCCCAAAGGAATAAATCTTTTGTCGTTCTCGAAGCGCGTGAGCGTATCGGCGGCAGGATTTTAAGCCCTGAATATCAAGGGTTTTTCTCCGATCTCGGCCCCTCCTGGTACTGGCCCGCAATTCACCCAATAATGGCGCACCTTATTCAAGCCCTGGGCCTCAAGGGTTATCGCCAGTTTGAAGAGGGTTTGGGCCGTTTTCAAAGTCCCAATGGAGCCGTACAAACAGTCAGCGGTTACGCAATGGAACCCCTCTCCTGGAGGCTTTCCGGCGGCATGGTGGCACTGATCACAAAACTCTGTGAGGATATTCCTGAAAACGCCATCAGACTCAATCATCCGGTCTGTAAGATCGAAAAAAAGTTCCCCGGCGCTCTCGTCAGTGTCGGCGAACTGGAGAAAGATCCCTGGACCCGATTCAGTACCAACAATGTAATCCTTGCCCTGCCGCCGCGCCTTGCCGCCGCCACTATTCTCTTTAACCCTGACCTGTCTCATAATTTGACCCAGGCGATGCTGAAAATCGGTACGTGGATGGCCGGTCAGGCAAAATTCTGCGCCCTTTACGAAGAACCTTTCTGGCGGCAAACGAACCTCTCGGGCCAGGCTTTCAGCCAGCACGGTCCGCTGGGCGAAATCTATGACGGATCCAACAACAGCCAGCGCCCCTATGGGTTGACCGGCTTTGTCGGCATTCCGGCGGTACAACGCAACCATCAACAACTTCTCACAGAGGCGATTCTTTCCCAACTTGCAATCATCTACGGTAAACCGGCTGCGCGGCCGACGGCCTTTTTCTACCAGGATTGGGCTCAGGAACGATTTACCGCCACCCAGTTCGACCAGCCACCGATGTACGAACATCCCCTCTATCAGCCCCCGGCAGGTCAAACCTCCATTTGGGACGGTACCATCCATTTTGCAGGCACGGAAACCGCCAACCAGCACGGAGGTTATCTCGAAGGCGCCCTGACCGCTGCCGAACGGGCGGTAATGAACCAGTAAGAGGGGGATTATGCCGAATACCCTTTCTATTCTGTGCTTGCTCATCGTAAGAAAAAGTTGTACTTTGGTATAAATGAAAAAGAAAGGAGGTAAATCATGGCTAATTTTTTATTTGTGTTAAGTCAGGATGACAATGAAAAGGCGACCAGGTGTTTTCAATTCGCCAAGATTGCTCATTCAAAAGGACACGGTGTCAATGTTTTCATGATAGACGGTGGTGTATTATGGACAAATAATGAAAGAGATTTTACACAGAAAACGGGAACAGGTGATTGCCCAAATGATTATTTGCCCTACTTGGTAGAAAATGAAGTTCCGATTGGCGTCTGAATTCCCTGTGCCAAGAATCGTCAGGTTGACGAGTCAAAATTCTTTTCAAACATGGTTTTAGATGGTGCCCCGCATTTGATAGATCTGGCTGAAGAAGGCAAAGTTTTTAATTTCTAAAAACGGTGTTTATCTCTTTTACAAAAGGGAGATTGACCATGCATCGTTCCAAATCCATCTTATTCATGCAGGTCTTGGCAGCAGGGCTTCTGTTAGTTCCGATATCGCATCTGGAAAGCATCCGAAACCATCGAGAAAGCTGAGAAGGGATAGGCCGATGGAAAATTTTGATTGAAAGGAGAAACTATGAAAGACAAGAAGGCTTTAACGGCACCATGTGGGCTGGACTGCTTCAATTGCGAAATCTACGAGGACAATTTGACAGGCAAATTTGCCGAATTGATTCATGAGAAATTGGGTATCTCTAAACAAGAGATCCCCTGCAAGGGCTGCCGCCAACAGGATGGGAAGCATTACCATCTTCCGCCAGAGGGGTGTGCAACTTTAGATTGTGTGAAAGACAAGGGCGTGGAGTTGTGCTGTGACTGCGATGATTTCCCGTGCGCTTTTCTCGCCCCAACGGCTGACAATGCTGGAAGATACCCTCATAACATGAAAGTCTACAATCTCTGCCGGATCAAGAATGTTGGGCTTGAACGCTGGATTGAAGAAGCTGGACAAATCCGTAAAAAATATTTCACAGGCAAATTTGTTGTCGGAAGAGGGCAAGCGGATTAAGGACTGCGGACTCTGGCGACCGGCTTGGCTGCTCCAACGCTGAGGGCCCATAAGAAAGGGAGTGCAGATCATGGAAAAAGATTTTCATTATTACCTGATTTACGCGGTTTCAAAGATAACCGGCTTTGAGAAAGCCGATATTATTGCCTCTTCATCCCAGTTTGTAGACGATAATAATGAGGGACAGTTCTCCATCGACGACCGTCCCAGCATATTTCCTGAAAAAATACCTGCCAATGGCGGCCATTATTATGCCATCATGACACAGTCCCTCTCAACTAAATCCCTGAATCCCTATGTTCAGAAATATGTTTATGTGCCCTTCCATTTTATTCCGGGTGACAATTCTGTGGTTATCAATGGAAAGAAAAATCCTCTTAGCACAACACCCGGCTGCCCGAATGCAACGGCTGTTCTGAAAAAGGCCTTAGAGAGCAACAGTCCCTATCAGTTAGGCATTGCGCTGCACACCTATGCGGACACATGGTCTCACCAGAATTTTACCGGTCTTCAGGAAGACTGGAACTCGGTTTATCCCTGGTATAACGTATTTAAGTCCATTGTTCCGAATATCGGCCACGCTGAGGCAGGACATCCTCCGGATGTAATTTCTGAACAATGGACGGACAACCGTTTCGGCGAAAAGATCATCAACAGAAAAAGGGCATTCAGGGCAACTGGAGAGATATACAAGGCTATGCGCCGAAAGTCCAACTCAGGCCCCTACTGGACAGAAATACAGAGAGACTTCAAACAAATTATCAATGCTACTGACTACGATGACCGCAAAAAGAAAATCGAGGATCTTCTGAACGAGAGCAGGCTGGGAATGGTACCGAAATACTCCAAACACGACTGGATCGATGCGGCATTGGACAGAAAAGAAGAACAGATAGTAATGCGAGAGGGATTTGAGGAAACAGATTGGTATCTATTTCATCAAGCTGCCAAGGTGCATTTTGCGACTGTGCTTGAATTAACCAAGGAGCTCTAATAGAATTCTGGGAGAACAGACGAAATGAAGTGGAACACCCTCTATTCTAATCGTATCGATTCAATGGGTCATTCAGATGTTGCTGCAATGTTGAAATTAGCTGAACAGCCTGATGTCATCTCCTTTGCCGGTGGACTTCCCGATCCGGCAACTTTTCTCTTGGAGGAAATCAAAGAAATCTTTGAAGAGGTTCTGACTCAAAGGGGACAAGCCGCTTTGGGATATGGACCGACAGTCGGCATTACCCCTTTTAGGGAATGGTTAGCAGAATATATGACACAGTCAGGCAGACCCTCCAAGGTTGATGAATGCCTGGTAACAACAGGCGGTATTGCAGCTTTAGACCTGATTTGCAAAGTTTTGCTGGATCCCGGCGATATTGTCATTGTAGGCGAACCAGCTTACTTAGCTGCCCTACACGTTATAAGAAGTTATCAAGGTCGCTTCGCTGGTGTTCCATTAGATGATAATGGAATGCAGATAGATGCGCTGGAATCGACGCTTGAAGACTTACAGCGTGAATCAATGCTTCCCAAATTTATCTACCTGGTTCCTTCATTCCAGAATCCATCCGGTGTTACACTTTCAGAAGAGCGTCGAAAAAGGATTGTTGAAATAGCTGTTCAATATAATGTGCCCATTATAGAAGATGAGGCATACCGTGATCTGCGATTTGAGGGTCAAGCTCCACCATTGATAGCATCCCTGGACCCACGGAACGTTATACATATTAATACGTTCTCAAAAATCTTTAACCCAGGCATGCGCATAGGTTGGGTTACCGCATCGCAGGAATTAATTGAGACCTTGGCATTGGCCAAGCAAGGTCAGGATCAATGTTCTACAACTATCGGACAATATGTAGCTTTGGCATTCGCTTCAAGAGGATTGATTAAACTGCAGAAGACCAGAGCCGTTGAAATTTATCGCCGAAAAAGAGACGCTATGTTGGCTGCCTTAGAGAAATACTTCCCCGAGAGTGCACACTGGACAAAACCGCAAGGAGGCTTTTATACGTGGGTTACCTTACCAAAGGAAATTGACACTGAGGCGCTTTTGGCAAGATCAATCGAGGACGCCTCGGTTGCATATGGTGCAGGCCCGGCGTTCTACCACGATCGCAGCGGAAAAGAACACATGCGGCTGTGCTACAGTTACGTGCCTGACTCACAAATTGAGGAAGGTATTCGCAGGCTTGCACATCTCGTGTCCCAGATCTTATTAAAAGAAACCAAATAAGAGTCAAGAGTATTATTGACCCTTTTTCTGCCCTGTTCCCTCTGCTTTAACATCTATGGCTTCGCAAACATGTTCAGCAAAGCCGTATCCGGCCTCGGCATACAAATTAAAGATGGCGTACACACCTGCTTCTTTCAATTCTTCGACCTCATCGTCGAATTTTGCCGTGGCGGCAATCGATCCGGCAAATTTCATTTCAGTCAGCTGGGCCACGGCGGTCATATTCGCCATATGTTCCGGCAGGGTAAGCATGGCTATCTGTATCTTTCCCCCACGTTGGCGGGTTTTGGCCCAGAAGTCATGATCCGTAGGATCACCGAGGATGATTTTGCGGCCGGCTTCAAGGTGTTTCTTGACGGTTTCTTCATCGAAATCAACTCCGATGACTACTTCACCATGACGTCGGCGCATATCATCATAAGCTTCGGTGCCGACACGTCCCATGCCAAAGACTGCGATCTTGGCGTTGCCAGGGTAGATGGACCGATCCTCGGCAAGTCGCGTTTTGGTCTCAAACGGTTTCAATCTCCCGGAAAAACGTGAATAAATTGAATGGGCAAAGGAATTCAACGGCGATGCCAATATGATGGTTATAGACAGGGCTATGGCCAGGATGATGAGCCATTCACTTCCTATCCAGCCGTTCTTGAAACCGGTGGTAACGATCAGAAGACCGAATTCGCTGTAAGTGGCAAGGCTGAACGTTGCCAGCAGGGACGTTCGTACCCGCAGTTTGAACCGGGTTAGCAGTAGAAAGAAGAAGGTCATCTTAAAGACCACCCCCACCGCCAGCAGTCCGGCAATGCCGACAGTCTGCAATGTAGGTGCACCGGACAACCCGATGCTGAGAAAAAAGCCTACGAGAAACAAATCTTTAAAACTTAACAGCGTTTTGGCCATTTCGCCTGCTTTCGGGTGGCCTGCTATAAGAACACCCACAATCAAAGCGCCCAGATCAGGTTTTAAGCCCACGGATTCGAAACCGCCGGCGCCTAATCCCAAGGCCAAAAATACGCTGAAAAGAAGGAGCAACTCCCGATGGCCGACCCGATCTAAAATGGCTAAGAGCAGCGGTCTGGCAATCAAAAGACCGCCTACCAGTGCGATGGCCCAGGGGGAGGGAATTTTTCCGGTGGAGAGGGTCAAAAAAAGGACTGCGAAGATATCCTGCATGATCAGAATACCGATGGAGATACGACCGTGGAGGGAAGACATCTCTCCTCTTTCTTCCAGCACCTTAACGGCAAACACTGTGCTGGAAAAACTCAGTGCAAAGGCAATCATCAATGCTAATTTGAAATCCAGTGCACTGAATACCGACAACCCTGACAGACTGAGGGCGTAAATACCGGCTCCGAAAACAATGATCGTAACCACTATGTGAATCGATGCACCGGCCCAGATTGCTGGTTTTGCCAGACCCCGCAGCCGCAGTTTCAAACCGATGGAAAACAGCAGCAGCATGACACCCAGATCGGCGATCCTTTCGAGTGTATCACCGCCTTCCACACCGAGAGCCTGGAGCACAAAGCCGGCGATTAAATACCCCACCAGCGGTGGCAGGCCTACACGGTACACTGCAAAACCCAGGATAAATGTGAGCAGTATCCACAGGGGATCCATTGAGATACTCCTTTTCAGAAGGAAAATTGTTGACTAACTAACCAATAGATTTGCCTTAATTCAAATCATCAAATAACCATTATTCAAGTTTTTGTACAGCGAATTTTATAAAAGGGGTCCAATCTGCTGTTGAATGTCTTGCCCTGAAATGATGCTTGAAACTTATGAGAAACCCATTGAGAATACTATCCCGGCGCAATGGTATAAGGTAATGAACAGGGGGGCAGGGGGAGTTTCCTATCAAAAAAGGCTGTACTGAATGAACAGAGAAATATGGTCATTTATCTTGTCAGACTCTCTATATGGGGCATTGTTTGCTGTCTCTGGCACAGGGAAGCGTTTGAGGACATTCACTATCAGGCGGTTTGCGCTGCGGGAAACTGGGAGGTGGATGCAGCCTGGTCGCACATTGCAAGTCTCGCCACCACAGAGTTGACGGACAAATCGTTGCGGCTGGCGGCTATTGAGGCAGTGGGTAACATCCGTCCGCAAGAGGCAGCAGAGCTTCTACTTGAACTAACCCAATCTGATGACCAAGACATTGTTGATGCGGCCTACGAGGCCATGGCTATGTCTGGGTGGTTTCCGGACGAGGATTACGATGACGATGACGAGGATGAAAGGGTCCTTCACTTACTTTTTTGCATATGAGCTTCCCAAAATTAAAGGATTAGCAGAACGATTGACAAACAGCGACGGATTGACAATAGAGACAAAAGATAAGTGGTTTTCTGATTGATGCCACGATCCAACCTTTGTATAAGCCCGTTTAGCCTTCTCCTGACTCGCGATTGCGGCCATTACCTTTTTTGCTTCAGTCCACTATCTCCCCACGACTTCGAATCAGACCTTCGGATCAGGCTCCACCAGCCAGTGAGGACCTTATTTCGGGGGGCAGACCCTAAAGGGTACCTTATACCTCGAAAATCTTCTGCTCTAATGGTGTAAGAACCTCAAACCCGTCCTTTGTTACGACGACCGTGTTTTCGATCCCTACCGAGCCTTCCCCGGGGAAAACGATCTTTGGCTCTAAAGCGAATGTCATTCCCTCCTCCAAGGGGTATGACTGGCCCTTTGCAAGGAAAGGGGGTTCGTTGAGTTCCAGCCCGATGCCATGGCCTATGAAGCGTGTCTGGAGCCCGGGCGGCCCTAAATAGCTCTCTTTATAACCTAATTTTTCTGCTAATTTGAGAGTGTCCATAAAAAGTGCCTCACAGTCTGCCCCCGGTCTGGTCTGATCTAAGACTGCATCGTGGATTTCCAGGCAGGCCTTGTAGGCATCAATGAATTTCTTTTTCATCTGACCGATAGAAAACATACGTGTCTCATCGGCCTGATACCCCTGATAGCATGTCCCGAAATCCACAAGGATCGGCTCATGGGCTTTCATGGGCCTGCGGCTTGCCCCAACCGGAAAGGCCGGTGAGAGGCCAAGACCACCCATGGGAGAGTCTGTCTGACTCACGATCCCCCCAGCCGGACCGCTCAGCAGATGCCATGAGTATGCCTCATAATTGAGGGCCCTTACCCTGAGAAGTCCCTCATGGCCGTAGCTCTTGGCCGCTGCCTCAAGGAGGCCGGCGAACTCGATTTCGCTCATACCCTCTCTGAGGATCCTGGCACCTTCATGATACGCCCTTTTTCCGATCTCGCCAGCCACCCTCATGAGCTCGATCTCAAATGGCGATTTAATTTTTCGCACATCCCGGATTAATTCGGAAGCGTCCGCCAGCTTAGCACCCGAAAAAATATTCTGGTACCTGAAGTATTCCCGGACCGGAAGAACATCTAATTCAAGCCCCAAGGTTAGAGGAAGTCTGCCCCGGTGTTCCTGTATCAGGGACGGAAGCTCGCGCATGGACTTTATAGGCACCACATCTTTTAATGGAGACTCCACCTTAGCCCGCTCCAATTCCCTCTTTATCATAAGAATAGGTCTTCCTTCTAACGGCACAAAAAGATATCCATCCTGGGTGGTCCCGGTGAGATAGTATCGGTCCATTTTTTCAATCACTAACAACCCCTCCATCCCTTCCCCATTCATGCCGATCTTCAGTTTACTTAGCCGGCCTTCCAACTCCCCTTGAGGCGTGTAACGGAAACCAAGAGATTTACTCAATTCTGCCAATTCACCCCTAACCCAGTTACCGTAATCCATAAATCCTCCCCTTCTCAGTTTTCCCTTCGATAGGCCAGGAAAAAGCATTTACCCTAAAACCTGCAGCTTCCCTTCTGAAGGTTATCTCTTTAATTCGCCCTGTTAACTTCCCGGAAAGCCCGGAATTTCCGCAAGGCTTATGTTTTCATATTAGCAACATTTTTACACCTTGTTTCTCCTAAAATCATTTTTTTTGATATTTCTTTTGATTTCTTTGCATAATTTTGATGCAATACCTGGGAATTTGAGTATTCTGTGATGCTTTATGACATTCAAGGTTCTGTTCAGGCGTTCATACGCCATGGAGGATAAAATGGATGGTAAAACGATCACCGAGGGCACGTTCCTGATTTCCCATTCGAGAAAAGGACATGGGATATGCCTCGCCATATTTCTCGTACAACTTCTAATTCTTTCAGTATGCCCTGCCGGGGCATCCGGGGAAGAATTATCGGTTGGAAAAGAGCTGAAGCTGCCGGATAAAAAATGGACCGGTGATTTTGACGGTATGGTGAAACGACGGTTAATCCGTGCTCTGGTGACGTTTAGCAAAACCAATTACTTCATTGATGGCTTCGACGGGGGGGGAGTCACATATGAGGTTTTGAAAAAATTTGAGAAATACATAAACAAGAAGCTCAAACGCAAACACCTTAAGATTCATTTCCTCGTTATACCGGTTGCGCGTGACCAGCTCATACCCGCTCTGGTTGAAGGCCGGGGGGACATAGCTGCTGCCGCTCTTACCATCACGCCGGGGCGCAAGGGATTTGTCGATTTCGCAGAGCCGATATTTAAGGGTGTGGATGAAATAGTTGTCGGCGGACCAGGTGCGCCAAAACTCTCAAGCCTTAAAGATCTTTCGGGAAAAGAGATCTATGTAAGACAATCGAGCAGCTATTACGAAAGCCTTTTGCGCTTAAACAAATCATTCAAAAAAAGAGGAAAGCCACAGGTTGTTTTGAAGCCCGCCGATGAGTACTTAGAGGATGAGGATCTGCTTGAGATGGTGAATGCCGGTCTTATTCCTTTGATTGTGGTCGACGATTATCTGGCAAAGTTCTGGTCCCAGATTTTCAAGGACATCACCCTCTATCAAAAAATTGCATTAAACACGGGCGGTGAAATCGCATGGATGATCCGCAAAAACTCCCCACAACTTAAAAAAGAAATCAATGATTTTGTAAAAAGACATAAAAAAGGCACTCTTTTCGGAAACATTATGTTTAAACGCTATTTTCAGAACACGAAATGGGCCCGGAATTGCCTGACAGATGAAGACCTAAAACGTTTCAAGACTGCCGTAGACTTTTTCAAAAAATACGGCCAAAAATATGGTTTTGATTGGTTGAAGATTGCGGCCCTTGCCTACCAGGAATCTCGAATCGATCAGAGTAAGAGAAGCTCGGCAGGCGCCGTCGGCGTAATGCAGATCTTGCCGGGTACCGCTGCGGGTGATCCTATTAACATCTCCAATATTGAGGAAATGGAGAACAATATCCATGCTGGCGTGAAATATCTTAGGTGGATTTATGAGAATTATTTTGAAAATGAAAAGATGGACCGCCTGAACAAATTCCTTTTTACCCTTGCATCCTATAACGCTGGCCCGGCCAGGGTCAAACAGCTTCGAAAAGAAGCCTCCAAGATGGGACTTGATCCCAATATCTGGTTTCGGAATGTGGAAATAGTGGCAGCAAAAAGGATTGGACGGGAAACAGTTCAATATGTGAGTAATATTTACAAGTATTATGTGGCCTACCGGATCCTAACCGAACAGCGCACAAAAAAAGGGATAACAATTAAAGCGATTTCAAACAGCCGCTAATCCAAAAAAACGCCAAGTTAGGAAGGGTACGTTGATGTCTGTAATGAACCATTTTGCCAGAAATCTCAGAGGTCTGTTCGATCCAGAATCTGTAGCTGTTATCGGGGCCTCGGATAAACCTGATAAGTTAGGCTTTCACGTTATGAAGAGCTTGACCAAGGGAGGGTTCGGGGGCAGGATTATCCCGGTAAACCCAGGGACATCTGAAATTATGGGCATAAGGGTGTCCGCGTCTATTTCCGATTATGATGGCCGGATCGATCTCGCAATTGTGGTCTTACCGGCTAAACTGGTTTCAGGCGTATTCAGGGAATGCGTTGCCAAAAGGGTTAAGGGGATTGTACTAATTACGGCAGGTTTTAAGGAGATCGACGACCCGGCGGGCGCTCATCTTCATGACGAAATCGCCCATATAGCCAATGAAGCAGGGATTCCGGTCATCGGTCCCAACACCTTTGGCATAATAAACTTTCATGCCAATCTTAATGCTTCTTTTACCCCGGAGTTTTCCCGGATTAAAAAGGGTGGAATCTGCCTCGTCAGCCAGAGTGGGGGCATATCCCACTTGCTCGGCTTCATGGCCATGAGGACGGATGTGGGTTTCAGCAAGATCGTGGGATTGGGGAACCGGTTGAATGTGGATTTCCCTCAGATGATTGAGTATCTCATGGATGACGCTGACACAAAAGTGATTGTTCTTTATCTTGAAGGGGTTGATGACCCCCGTGATTTGATTGAGACTGCAAAAAAATACCCTGCCAAAAAGCCTATCATTGCCTACAAGACCGGGAGCTCCATGGTAGGTGATCAGGCCTCTTTATCCCACACCGGATCCATGGCTGGCAGGCATGAGGTTTATACCGGCGCATTTAGCCAGGCGGGGATACTAAATATCGATAATACCGAGACCCTGTTAGACACGGCCAAAGCCATGGTCTTGTGCCCAATTCCCGAAGGATCCGGTATGGCAGTCTTGTCCGGACAGGCAGGGCCGGGCATGGCAGCCTGTGATCTTTGTGAAGAGCATGGATTAGAGATAACCCGGTTCACAGAACCAACACAGCAAGAGATCAATGAACTCCTTCCCCCCTTAGCCTTGAGAACAAACCCGGTTGATATGGGCCCGGCATGGTATGACTCATCGGCCATCAAGGGGATCGTACAGGCGGTAATGTATGATGACAATGTTGATGGGATTATCCTTCTCATGATGTTCGCCTCGGCCAACGTGAATGCACTGAGAGGGATAAGCGATCTGTTAAAAGAGTGGGCGCAAAAAAAGCCGCTCATCACTTGCATCCTCTCCCCTCCCGGGATCTGGGATGAACAGATTAAGGCGCTTGAAGGAGCAGGCGCTTTGGCAAACTATCCCACCCCGGAAAGGGCTGCCAAGGCCATGGTGAATCTGTGGAAATATAGAAAAATGAAAAATAGCTGAGAGGGCGTGTGCAAAGCATTTTGTGTAATTAATGCCTGAACGAAATAACTTCCCTATCTCATAATCTTAATCATAATCGTAATCTTACTCAAAACGATTATGATTAAGAGTACGATTAAGAATATGAATCACGCTATGGTCATCTACCAAACCATTGGAGAGTGAAAAAATGAATATTTTGATTTGCGATGACATGTTTCCGGCAATGTTAGAAATCCTTAACCGCCTCCTTTCCGAAGACGATGTCCGTTTCTGTCGGCAGGAAAACGTATTGACGGAAGCAAAATGGGCAGAGGTACTGATCCCTTCCATGTCCCGGATTACACCCGAGATCATTGACTCCGCCCCACACCTGAAATTGATCCAGCAGTTTGGCGTTGGCCTGGAGGGCGTAGATATCAATGCGGCCTCAGGCAAAGGGATTCCGGTGGCCAATGTGCCCGGAAATCAGGCCCCGGTCCACGCGGAATGTACGGCCGAGGGCGGAGTATTCCTCATGATGGCCTGCGCCCGACTTTTCAAGATCGCCCAACAGGCACTCGCCAAGGGGGAGTGGGGGCGGCCCAGGGGTGTGGCGCTTATCGACCGGACCGCCCTGATAATCGGTTTAGGTGCGGTTGGGAAAGCCCTCGCACGGCGGCTTGTCTGTTTGGGGATGGACGTCATGGGCATCGACATTGCCCCACCTGATGGCCTTGCCGAAGAACTTGGTCTGACATTACTGGCAAAGCCTGACAGGCTGTTTTCACTATTACCAGAGTCTGATTTCCTTATCTCAGCCGTTACATTGACTCCGGAAACACGCGGAATTGCTAACCGTTCGGTTTTTGAGCGCATGAAGCCCACAGCCTACTTCATAAACATCAGCCGCGGCCCCATCGTAAACGAGGAGGATTTGCTCTCTGCTGTAAGCGAGGGGAGCATCGCGGGGGCAGGCTTAGATGTCTTGAGCATTGAGCCTCCCACTCCTGAACATCCTCTCATCAACCATGACCGTATCGTAATTACACCGCATACGGCCGGCGTTACTGAACAGTCTTTCAGCGCCTTGGGTCATGCTGTAGCAGACAACATCGCCCGGCTGAAAGAGGGAAAACAGTTAAAGAACACCGTGTGACAAAAAATAGGCAGATCAAGTTTGATACACCCGTAAAAAGTCTCCAAACCTGTCACTCCCGCGAACGCGGGAGTCCAGAAGTGATTGATTTTCCTGGATTCCCGCGTTCGCGGGAATGACGAAAAAGGATCATTTCTGACTTTTTACGAGTTTGTCAAGTTTGTAACCGGTCCGGGCTTTCTTCTCCTTCTGAAAAGAACCCGTCAGGTCGGCAGAAGCTATACTCTTCAAAAACAGGTGTGTGACTTTCCACTAATCATCAATTTTGTCCCAGTTCGTTTGCTAATTCCATGAACCAGTCAATCTTTTCCGGCGGGGCAATACCCGGGACCTCACATCCCGATGCAAGGATATAGCCGCTATCCCGGGGGGCCACGTCAAGACAATTTTTCATGGCCTGTCTCATATCCTCTTTAGTGCCATAAAAGAAGAGATTGGTATCCACATTGCCTATCAGCACCGCCTTTCCCCTCGCTGCCGCCGCAGCCTTGGCCAAATCAGTAGGTGCGTCAACGCTGATATTGGTTACCCCCGTATTTACTATGTCTTCTAAAATCGGATCTGTAAAGCCACAGATGTGAAGCCCAATGCCGACCTTTTTTTTCTTAAAGTGGTCTACGATCTCTTTGTGGTAAGGGAAAATGAGTTTGCGGTATATTTTGGGAGAGATGAGGCTGCATGAAGCAGGGGCCTCTGAATAGTTGGGACCTATCTTGAGATCGACAAGGGCATCCCCGAACCTGATGGACTGTTGGGTGCAAAACCTCATCAGCTCATGGACATAATCAGGGTCCTTCATGGCGTCCCTAAGCAGTTTATTCGCGTCCCTCAGGCCAATGGCAATGGTCCAGGGTCCTGCAATAACTGGCGACACAGCCGTTTCGGTGACTATTTCTCTTGTCTCTACCAGGGCCTCAAGATAACCGGGGAGACGACCGTCTTTTGTGGGATCAACAAGTTGCAGGCTGTCCAATTTCCCCTTTTCTTCGAGGGCGAGCTTGATAGAAATACACATGCTGTCTTCAGGAAATTTCAGTTCATTACCCAGGGCCTCCACGTCCATGAGCAGATCCCACTGCATGAGAAGGATATCCGGTTTGTAACGTTCATAAGCAGCTACCTGTGCCTTCACAAATACCTTTGGGTCGAGCAGGAATTCCCTTATGGATGCACCTATGAGCTGGGGATTGCACTGACCCATAAAGGGGTATGCGGGGACCCGATCGACGACCGGGTTCTGATCCGTAAAGGTCTTCTTAAAGGCCGCGGAAACACGCTGTTTTCCGGTATATGTCTCCATTACAAACTCTCCTTTCTCATCCCGAAGTCTCTCTTTAATCCGGTCACGCTCAGGCATGATTCCCCTGCCCTGGCATTGGTTCCTGGTGGATAATGCCCACCCTATGAATCGCGACTGCCTGTAGTCCCAGACAAATTACAGGGCCGGCAAAATCCACCGAAACGCCTTACTTGCTGGCCTCTTCTTCCTTGTCTTTGATATTCAGGGTCCGTTTGACAAGTTCCTTTTCATGGTCATAATTGATGACCCTCTGTAACATGATCTTTTGTGCCATGACCGGTCCGGCCCCATGCCAGGTCCCCACACCATGGAGCCCCGCAGTCCAGTTCTGTAACAGTTTGTGAACCTTCATGATGTTTTTGGTTGGTTCATCAGAGCCAAAGCTATAAAACTCCTCAACGTAATCCTTGACTTTAGGATTTTTCAGCTCCTTGATAGACGGCATAGTGACAATCAGCCCGCCGCCAATATCACCGGCTAAGGCCATGACCCGCCAGAAGGCATTGCACACATTGAGCTTGGACACGTTACCCATCAATTCATCAGGCAAAAACACGCCCGAGCCTTCTGGCTCTTCAGAGCCTTTCTGGGCTGCAGCAAGACCGCATGCCCTGCTTGTCTCCCTTAAAACTACCATCTCGGCCAATTCCTCGTTGATGTGAGTGGCCTTCTCTAGACCCTTGTATTCCTGGATCAGCTTTGAGGCCCCTATGATCTGGTTCATAAAACCGACCTTGCATGTACCGCCGCAGGTCATACGATGGGTCCTGGCAAAACGGGTCACGAGTTTAACCGAATATTTGTACTCGCCGCAGTGAAATACCCTATCCCACGGGACAAAGACATCGTCAAAGATAACCATGGAGGTCTCTCGCTGGCCATAAAGTGGATTTCCCAACTCCTCGAGATCATCAGCCATATCCCTTTCAGCGGAGAAGGGTGTGTACTGGCATACAAAGGTGATGCCCTCGGCATCCACGGGCGTGGCAAATGCCACGGCATAGTCTTCTTCTCCCTTGAAATGAGCGGCCTGGGGCATTACTACCATTTCGTGGCTGGCATAGGCCCCGCTGATATTGATCTTGGCCCCTCGAACCACAATACCGTCATCATTTTTGTCAACTATTTTCAGAGACAGATAAGGATCCTTCCAATCCAAGGTCTTTTTGCTGCGGCTCCCCCTCGGCTCGGTCAGGGCGCCGGCCACGGAAAGGTCCTTTGTCTGCACCATCTTCAGGTATTCCAGAAACCGGGGATTGTATTTTGTCCCTAAATCCTTGTCCATCTCCCACGTAGTGGCGGCTAAGGAGTGAAACGCGTCATACCCCACGCAGCGGTATATACAGGTCCCTAACATTTCTGCGGTGAAGGTCCCTGCGTTGGCCTTTTTCTCCAGATCCTCAGTACTGGCACTCACGTAGGTGTAACGATTGACCACGTCATCTATAAGCGGGGAGTAACATGTCATGATGTCCTTGTACTTTGGATCCAGGGCCCATTCATAACTGGCTTTGTTGGCTTCTATAACGGTGCGGGTGTTCCTGTTTTCAAGGATATTTTCCACCCTTTTTCCGTTCATGAAAACCTTCGGTTTGATCCCCTTCAAACTCTCTTCAAATTGTTCCGGTGTCATTAAAGCCATTTTTTCCTCCTTCGTATTAGAATGTTTGTAAATCCAAATTAAACAACAAGCCCTTCAATATACCTGATCACGGCATTGATCGAATTGTCAGCGCCTGAAGAGCCCTTTTCCACACCATAGATAACCGCGGCTCCCAAGATTATTGAAAAAATCATCTCGGTGACCGCCTTTGTGTCCACATCGTCCCTCAGATCTCCGGCACTCTTTCCTTGATCTAAGAAATCGTTGATCATTCCCTTTAGACCTGCAAACCCCCTGTTGATCTCCTGGGTAAGATGTGGCCGCTGATCATCCAGTTCCACGGAAAGGGTAACAAAAATGCAGCCACCGGGTAGCTTCGTTGTGTCTTTCAGGTATCGATCCCTGTAGTTTTCCAGCAGCATTTTGAGTTTCTCAATAGGATTCTCTATTTGATCCAGACCAGCAAGATTATTTTCACGCCAGATTTTCCTCGCTTCACCCAGCACTGCGGATAAGAGCACCTCTTTGCTCTTAAAATGGTTGTAAAGCCCCCCCTTGGACGTGTGTGCCGTCTCCATTATGTCCTGAATGGAGGTACTCAAGAATCCTTTCAAGGAGAAGAGTTTCAGGGATTCGGCGATTATTCTTTCTTTAAGGTCCATAAAAGATTTTCTGTTGCCCTATTCATTAAACACCAGACCGGTCGGTCTCTCGTCGAGGATTTATAGATCAGCGGTCTCATCTTGTCAAATATTTTTTTAAGAAATCGCCAAATGTCTGTCATAAAGCCCACATTTTATTGAACAGGAAGATGTAATCAGTAATGTCTGTGAGTTCAAGCTTGACCCTAACGTTGCATAAACCTTCGGTCCAAAAACGCTACGCTCGCGCTATATCAGGCTATCAAGAAACGCTGGCCCATTTTCAAGACCTCACCGTATGTTCAATACGCTTTCATCCTTGAAAACGACCCATCGTCCCTTGCTCACCTAATCTAAAGCGTTTTGAACTCAAATTTTATGCAACGTTAGGGTTGACTGTGCAATGATGTTCCTATAATATGATGACAATTTTGTTTCCCGTATGATGAATCATTCTATTTTAACATCCTGAACCATTTTTTATGTGAGCATGGAACCTTTCCGATTACAAAACACTTTAGGCAGGGAGAATTAGCGATCATGGCTGAAAATGATATCCTAAAAGGCAAAAAGATTCTTGCGGTAGACGACGAACAGGACATCCTGGATACCTTGGTGGAAATCCTCAGTGAGTGCAATGTGCTAACCGCGACATCGTTTGAATCGGCCAAGGAACTCTTAGAAACCGAAACCTATGATGCCGCTATTTTGGATATTATGGGGGTTAGGGGATTTGATTTATTAGAGATTGCAACCGAGAAAAAGATTCCCGCACTGATGCTTACGGCCCACGGATTAAACCCTGACAACCTGGTGGGTTCAATAAAAATTGGCGCCAAATCCTACATCCCCAAAGACAAGATCAGCGATATCGACATATTTCTGAAAGAGGTGCTCTTAGCGAAAGAAATGGGGGTTGAAAGACCAGGGAACTGGTTCTCCCGTTTGGGCTCCTATTTTGATAACCGATTCGGCTACGGGTGGAAGAACAAAGACAAAAAGTTCTGGAAGGAGTACGACAAGACCTTCGAGGTTTCAAAAGAAGAGCTTCAAGGCCTCCTGTAGGCAGAGAAAGCGGGTTGCGGGTTAAGGATTCCGAATTCTGCGTGCTTAATGATCTCCGAATGAGCCGTGCCGCCCCGCCCCTCTTGTAAAACGGGTGGCCCCGTTCAATGTCTCACCGCTTTCAATAGTCTTGAGCCCGAGGAGAAACTCGTTTTTCATGGCCTCGGTAAAGGAAAAATCGAATTGCTCATAGGCAGATTGCCTATCGCTCAGGAGACATTGCTGTGGAAATCGAATGATCTGTTGAGCCAGGGCCTCTGCCTCTACCCTGGCAGTCCCGGGCTCCACAACCCGGTTGGCTAATCCCATACCGAGCGCCTCATCTGCCTCAACCGGTCGGCCGGTGAGGATCATATCCAGGGCGTGGGAGAGCCCGATCAATCGTGGCAGACGCACTGTCCCGCCGTCTATCAAAGGTACTCCCCAGCGTCGGCAAAACACCCCAAAAACCGAGTCACGCGCTACAACACGCATATCGCACCAGAGAGCAAGCTCAAGGCCCCCTGCCACGGCATAACCTTCCACAGCCGCAATTACCGGCTTTTTCATCCGCATGCGTGATGGCCCCATCGGCCCATCGCCATCTTCAGCCATCCGGTTGGCCCGGCCTTCTGTAAAACCTTTAAGGTCTGCGCCCGCGCAAAAGAATCCCCCTGTCCCGGTAAGGACCGCTGCATGCGCCTCGTCGTCGGTCTCGAATACCCTGAAGGCCTCAGCCAACTCCTCGGCTGTAGGGCGATCCACTGCATTTCTCACCCCGGGACGATTTATTATAATAGTTGTAACACCCCCATTCTTCTCGGTGATGACTCTCATCCTTTCCTCCATAATAAGCCCTAACCCGGCGAATCCGGAATTGACTATTGAAAATTGAATAACTGAGACGTTGTATCTTTTGCTTTGAGCTTTCAGCTTTCAGCTCTTCCGGTTTATCCGGGTTAGACCTATTTTCCATTGACGATCAACCGGCTTTATCCTAAAAGAGATACCAGATAAATTATTTTAGAACAAGTTTCATATTAGGGGAAATATAATACAGCCACTTGATACAATTATTCGAGATTACGTTCCAAAGTTCATAATCATACTCGTAATCATAATCATACTCTTTTACAATCTGTTTTAGGGATGTTCGATAAAAATTACGATTAAAATTGATGAATTCGTAAAAAGCTAAGTTATGCCGCTTCGCGACACTGTAACCGGAAATAACTTTTGCAAAACCCGTATAAAAGTTTGTTGATTGTCTGCAGCATCAGGGAAAAAAGGCGAACCAGACAATTCGGCTACAAATTAAGATATGCCAACAAAAGCAATTAGTTACATGCGTTGCCCATGATTTAGTTATTTGAAAGTCAGAAATCGTCTGTTTTCGTCATTCCCGCGAAAGCGGGAATCCAGGGATCCGAAATGGCTGGACTGGACTCCCGCCTTCGCGGGAGTGACGGCCTTGGAGACTTTTTGCGGGACTCAACCACTCAACTACTCAACCACTAAACAGGGTTTGTATAGAGGAAAGGATAATTATTTGAAAAAATCGCCGATAATGGATGTTCTCCTTGTTTCAGGTTTCCTTGGCGCCGGTAAAACCACTCTCATAAATCATCTATTATCATCCCGGACCGCGGAAACAGGAAAGGTAGCGGTCATTGTAAACGAGGTTGGCGAGCTGGGTGTTGATGGGGAACTCCTTTCCGGCCAGAACGTGGATATGATAGAACTGGCAGGGGGATGCATTTGCTGTACGATCAGGACCGGTTTTTTCAACGCAGTTCAGGAGATATATGAGAGAGTTCATCCGAATTTTTTGGTGGTAGAAGCGACCGGTGTAGCACAGCCAGGGGAAATCCTTGACATACTTTTTGAACTGCCCCAGAGCGAATTCATCCGTCTCGGAAGCTTGATCACAGTGGTGGACGCAGGCTTCTTTGAGGCCAGAAAGGTCCTTGCTTCTTTTTATGACAACCAGATCCGCTTTGCAGACATCCTCATCCTGAACAAAGAGGATCAGGTGGATGGCAATACCCTTGAGGAGATCCACGCCTTTCTTCGAGAGATGAATCCGGGGAGCATTCTAATTACCGCCCGGCATTGCGCTGTAGAACCCTCCCTCCTGTTTGATACAGACTATGGTGATCAGAAGAGGCATCCTCACGCCACACAGCGGCATGGTGATCACGACAGCCCTCATCATGAAAATAGTGGCTTTCAGTCATTTTCCTTTAAAGATCAGGCCCCGTTAGATAGAAAAAAGCTGGTCCATTTCCTTGAGTCCTTGCCCCCAACGCTTTTTCGTTTAAAGGGATGGGTCCGATTCCCTGAGGCATCGGCATTTCTCGATTTTACGGGTGGACGCTACCGGATAGAGCCGGTTGACGACCAGCATGCTACTGCCCTCGCCTTTGTAGGCCGAGGATGTAACAAGGCAGAGATTCTCCGGGCCTTGGAGGCATGCTCTATTTCATAATCTTAATCATAATCCTAATCTTACTCAACACCCTAATCTTACTCAACACGATTATGATTAAGATTACGATTAAGATTACGATACGCCCGTAAAAAACCCTTATTTACGGGCAATTGCGAATTAGGACTCCTTTACTGGGAAACGCAGAGAAAAGGTCGTGCCGCCGGAGTTGTAACAGTCATCCCTGGTCGTGCAGAATGAGCACTTGCTGATCTTTCCGGGGCAGATGTCATATTCATTCGGTAGAAATGTACACCTTGAAGAGGCCATATCTATCTTAAAGAGATATCGTTCTGAGAATATCTTCATTCTCAAAAGGTCTGCGCCTTTTCCACCAGCATCAAAATCAAAAGGGTTCTTGGTGGCATACACCATGGTATCCTGGGTTGTAAAAAAGCCTCCAAATATCAATCTTTGATTCTCTTCCGTAATCCCTACGCCGTAATCTTTTACTACCAGTTCGACATGCCCCTTACTTTTTTTGGTAAACACCACTATCTTTCCTTCATCAGGGGTATTTTCGATGGCGTTTTTCATGAGGCCGTCGACCACTTTTTGAAGGACTTCCCCCGGAACATATATGGGTGGCACCGCATCAAGGTCTGTCAATATCTCGACCTGTCGGTGGGAGAACAAAGGACCCAGATGCTCGAGCCTCTTCCCGACATATTGCTTTAGATTGATATTTTCAGGTACAAGCTGTTTCGGGCCAAAGAGCTCCTCAATACGTCTTCTCAAGTATGCAATAATGGCATCCTCGCCAGCCCCTTCAGCTACAAGGGTCTCCAGTTCATCGCTACACTGATCAACCATGTTTGAAAGGAGATCGTAGGTCTCGTACGGTTTGTCCTGAATGATGTCTTCCACCTGATATTGGATCTCCATGATTCGATCAAGGTTTCTCTCAGCCCTTCTGATGGTGGGCTTCCAGGCATCTTCAGGCAGAGAGGACATCTTCTTCCCTAATATCCTTAAAGAACCTGAGAGAACAGAGACAGGTGTCTTCAATTCATGGGACAGATGATGGAAGATCTTGTCTTTAGCACGATTCATCCTCGATACGTCTGTGTAGGCCTTTTTAAGTTCGCTTGAAAACCTGGCATTTTCAATGGAAAGAGCCACTGTTCCAGCTATCATGGTCAGCAGTTCCACATCTGTCTGGTCAAAGATCCCTTCCTTTTTGTTCATGGCGCTCAGGACCGCGATAACTCGATCACTGCTCTTTGAGGCCACCTGAAGGAAATTCTTGGTCTCATATCCGAGCTTCTTATCCCTCAATGGATACGATTTCGCTATCTTAGAGGTGTCATTTACGATAACGGGTTCCCCGGTTCGGATTACCTTCATGGCTACCACTTGATCCGCATGGTCCACAGAAAAGCGGATCTCCTTGACCCTTTTCTGTGTGGCTGTGTCATCATAGGCAACTCCCCGGAAAAAGATTTCCTGCTTCTCTTCATCTAACAGTATGACAACGCCACCCTCTACGCCCAAAAGGTCCTTAATTTCACTACTGATATAATTCAGGAGTTCATCGAGATCCGGGTATTGCGGAAGGGCCATACTGATCCGAAGCATGGCCTGATTGTTTCGGGCTATCCTCTTCTCCCGTGTAATATCCCTCAGGATAACCAGTTCACCAGCATCCTTATTGCCGGGGTCCGAAAAGAGAACGGCCCGCATAATGACATCAAGAACGCGTCCATCTTTGGTCATTCTCCTGGTTTCGTGTCTCAGTAGGGTTTTTTCCTCAAAGAGTCTTTTAATGTCTTGAGGGATATCCTTTTCCAGATCTGGCGGAACATAGGGGATCTTCTTCCCCTCCAATTCATCGAGTGTCCATCCGAAGATTTCGGTAAAGGCCGGGTTCAAATATGATACGAGTCCATCCATGGTGAACACCACTATCGAATAAGGAGCAAAATCGAGCAATGTCCTCAACTGATGATTGGCCCCTGTTCCCAACTGCCTCAATCTGGCAATTTGTTTTGCCAGGTGCTCGACCTTTTGCGCCAGTTCTTCATATGTGGGTTTTCCTGTCATCGGAAGGCCCCTCCGTCTGTAACCGTTCAAAGGTTCAAGGTTCAGGTGTTCAACTGTTCTGAACCTGCCTCAGGGTTATTAATTTCAGTGTAAATGTCAAGGAGATAGCGCTGTATTTAGTGTCCGAACGAAAACTAGGATTTTTTGTTCAGATCAAGGAAGACGAAAATTTTAACCGCAGGAATACATTGAGTATTTCGAGGATTAAAATTTGAGTCTGACGCAGATATGGGCGAAAAAGACAGTTTTCGTTCAGGCACTATTTAAAAAGGTCTCCTTCAATTGACAGATCGGGGTGCTTTTCATATAGTTAGTAGTAATTCTGAACCCGTGAACTCTCTCAGAAAAGGAAGGTAAAGTTGACAAACCAAAGAGATGATACATTTAGGGCGGCGGCGGTTCAGCTTTCGCCTATACTTTTCGACCGTGACGGCAGCACGGAAAAAGTATTAAAGGCAATTGAGAAATGCGGCCAGGAGGGGATCAGATTGGCTGTTTTCCCGGAGACATTTATCCCCAATTATCCCTATTTCGCATGGGTGAAACCTCCGGCGGTTATCGCGGAACTTCACGCCAGGCTTTATGAGCAGGCGGTGGAGGTTCCGGGACCGGTTACAGAAGCGGTGGGAACGGCCGCGAAAAACTCTGGTACGGTAGTGGTTCTCGGTGTTAATGAAAGGGATGGGGGAAGCCTTTACAACACCCAGCTCATATTTGATGCCGATGGCGCCCTTCTCGGAAAGAGGCGCAAGATAATGCCGACATTCCATGAACGGATGATCTGGGGATGGGGGGACGGGAGCGGGCTAAGGGTTTTTGAAACGGCAGTTGGCCGTCTTGGGGCCCTGATCTGCTGGGAACATTACATGCCCCTTGCACGGTACGCGCTGATGACCCAGGGGGAGGAGATTCACTGCTCCCATTTCCCCGGTTCTTTCGCAGGTGACTCCATGTCACAACAGATCGACGCCGCCATACGTCATCATGCCATGGAATCGGGGGCCTTTGTGATCAATTCCACGGGATGGCTAACCGATAAACAGAGGGCTGAGATCACTTCTTCGGATGAATCCCTCTCGAAATATGTAAAAGGCGGAATCTGCACAGGAATTGTAGCGCCCTACGGGCTCTATTTGGCCGGTCCTTTGCCGGAAGGTGAGGGTATGGCCGTTGCAGAGATCGACATGAAGGCTATTCTTAGACAAAAAAATGTACTTGATACCATCGGCCATTACTCCAGACCGGATATCCTGAGGCTAAAGATAGATCGCTCTATCCGACCGGTGGAGGAAGAAATGGCCCCGGACCTCCAGGAAATATTGGAAGGGCCTGGCATGGGAAAACCTGAAAGTTGAATATTGATGGTGTTCGCTTCGCCT
>Ga0222639_1000152_pt1 | contig 32640 bp, 29 predicted proteins | sample AntAcemetagen185_FD_179863 | JGI IMG/M metagenome (GOLD analysis project Ga0222639, IMG submission 179863) | Saline water microbial communities from Ace Lake, Antarctica - #185 | ecosystem: Environmental > Aquatic > Non-marine Saline and Alkaline > Saline | place: Antarctica: Ace Lake...
TCCCTGTCACAATGAATGAGGGGAAATACACCTTGAGGGGAACTTCGGGGGAGGCAGTGGAATACGCTGTCAGGATGAAAAGAATTCCCGATGAGAACCTGATGAAATCGCTCTTTGCAAGAGATGAGATCACCCCAAACCATCTAAAAAGGATTGCTGAGGTCCTTGCCGGATTTCACTCGGGCGCCTTAAGGACCGCCGAGATAGATGAATTTGGTGAACCTGAAAGGTTTAAAGTCAATACAGATGAAAATTTCGAGCAGGTTGAGAAGTATGTAGGGATAACCATTCCTGAAGATCAGTTCCGATCCATAAGAAAATGGACAGATGATTTCTACAGTGTTAACAGGGATCTTTTCCTTGATAGGATAAAAGGAGGGAGGATCAGGGATTGCCATGGCGATCTTCACATGGAGCATATATGCCTGACAGAAGACCTTCCGATTCTTGACTGCATTGAATTTAACGACCGGTTTCGCTACAGTGATACGATTGCAGATGTCGCCTTCCTTCTGATGGACCTGGAATACCATGGGGGAGAACGGTTTGCCAAGATCTTGTGGGAAGACTACAAGGAACTTGCACAAGAGGGAGATGTGGACCTCCTGCTCACCTTTTATAAGGTCTACCGGGCCTTTGTAAGGGGGAAGGTGAACGGGTTTCAGGTGGATGATAAATCAATCGATGCGAAAAAAAAGGAGGAAGCTGTTCGTATCGCCAAGGAATACTTCCGACTTGCATACTCGTATATAGAAGAATTTAGGGATTGAGGGGTTTTAGCAATCCCTAAATTGTTACCCAAAGGAGTGTTATTATGAGGGAAGCTTTTGTTGATTTCATAAAAAGAGAGTTGGAGCCAAAGACCGTCCTGATAGCCTGTGGGCTCCCTGCATCTTACAAGACAGAGACCACAGAGGTAATCGCCGAAATAAAGGGGTACAGGATTCTAAGGTCGGACCTGATCCGGCTTGAGGTGCTTAAGAATGAGGACATCTTCGATGAGAAGGTTGCCTCAAACATGAAAAAAAGGACGCTTGTTTATGACGAGATGTTCAGGATGGCGGATGAATCAGCAGCAGAAGGGGAGGGCATTATCTTAGATGCCACATTCGTAACCCAGACTCTGAGGAGACGTGCTGCCGAGGTAGCAGCCAAACATGGAATGAAGTTAGTCATCCAGCAGACGCAATGCCCCAAGGAGGTATCCCTCAGGCGTATCTCCCAACGAACTAAAGAGAATTACGAATCCAACGCCCTGACAGAACAGGCATATACCAACAACGTGAAGAAATTTGAAGCAGTGGACTTAGAAGATCTTAAAGGTCTTTATCCTGATTTGAATATCGTTCATCTTCTTGTTGACACCACGTCAAATTTGACCGAAGAATGGTTTGTTATTGGAAAGACCACGAGATAGTGTCCATCCAGAAATGAGATAGTTTTTGCAAGGTCAAGGAAGATGAGGATTTTAACCACAGGAATACATTGAAGTATTTCGAGGATTAAAATTCGAATCTGACGCAGAGATTGTAAAAAATAGCCATTTATGGATGGGCACGAGATAGGAAAGGTGCTTACGAGATGAGTGCTATGGTTGACTCCCTCAAGAAAAGGATTTTGGCCGCCAGAGGAAAAATCCCGGTCGATCTTGTCCTGAAAGGGGCAAGGGTCGTAAACCTGTTTTCCGGAAAAATTCAGGAAGCAGATGTGGCAATATTTGATGGCGTCATTGTTGGCACTGGCCTTGAGTATCACGGGAAAGAAGAGATCGACGTAAGCGGCAAATGGATCGCCCCGGGGCTGATTGACGGGCATTTGCACATAGAGAGCAGCATGCTCACTCCTTCTAACATTGCTGCAGCACTTGTTGTACATGGAACCACCGCGATTGTGGCCGACCCCCATGAAATCGCCAATGTCATGGGTCTTGCAGGGATCAATTACATGTTGGAAGAAAGCCGCTCTCTCCCCTTTGACATCTTTTTTACGGCCCCTTCCTGTGTTCCGGCAACTCATCTGGAAACATCTGGCGCAACCTTGAAGGCGTCAGATCTAAAAGGGCTTATGGATGAACCGCGTGTTGTGGGTCTGGCAGAGATGATGAATTTCCCTGGTGTCCTTATGGGAGACGATCAGGTCCTTGAGAAGATTATTCTCTTCCGTAACCGGGTCCTGGACGGCCACTGCCCCATGTTAAGCGGGTATGATCTTCAGGCATACCTGAGCGCCGGGATCGGTTCAGATCACGAGTCGACCGATCGTAGAGAAGCACTCGAAAAAATGGAAAACGGGATGATGCTTATGATCCGTGAAGGGACATCCGCAAAGAATCTTGACGAGTTGCTTCCACTGGTTAATGACAGGAATTCAGGTCGTTTCTGTTTTGTTTCAGACGACCTGCATGCCGAGGATATCCAGGAGAGGGGACATCTCGATTTTGTTGTTAGAAAAGCAGTTCAGTCAGGGCTCGACCCTGTTACGGCAATCCGGCTAACCACGCTTAACCCGGCCCAGTACTTTGGCCTCAGAGGGAGAGGCGCCATTGCCCCGGGCTATCGCGCAGATATTGTGGTTTTGGACGATCTAAATGATTTTGCTGTTACCTCTGTGTATAAGGACGGCAGAATGATTGTTAAAGATGGAGAGTTGATTGACTTTCCCGAAAAACCGTTAGATTCGCGCCCTGATCAACATGAACCATTAAAGATCGCTCAGTTAAATCCTGAGGATTTCCATATTCCTCATCCGGGGGGTAGGGCACGGGTGATAGAACTGGTGCCCGGACAGATCATAACCCGTATACGCTATGAAGAGGTAAAATCAATAGACGGGTTTGTAAAGACAGACGTTGAAACTGACCTGTTAAAGCTTTGTGTTGTGGAGAGACACAGGGGCAGCGGCAATATCGGTCTTGGGTTGGTTCACGGTTTCGGACTCAATGAAGGGGCAATTGCATCATCCGTGGCCCATGATTCTCATAACGTAATCGTTGCCGGGGTCAATGACGAGGAGATCTGCAGGGCGGTCGAGGTGGTCAGAGATATGGGAGGTGGGCTTGCCGTGGTGCGGGGAAGAGATACTCTCGCAAAGGTGGCCCTCGAGATAGGAGGTCTTATGTCAACTCAACCCCTGGAACCCCTCGTCAAATCCATAACAACCGTTAAGAAAACCGCTTCGGGCCTTGGATGTCAGTTAGATGAACCATTTATGGCGCTCTCTTTCTTAGCACTTCCTGTGATCCCGGAATTGAAGCTGACCGACAGGGGGTTGGTGGACGTAAATCGCTTTGAAATTGTTCCGCTTTTTGTGAAGGAGTAGTCGAGAGGTCATATGTCTTCTTCATCAGTTGGAATTATCTACAAACACCATCACGAGCCGGCGAAAACAGAAGCAAAAAAACTCGGAGAGTGGTTCAGGAAAAGGGATATTGCTGTTTTTTCAGAGGAGATGAATGCTGAAGGGTCTGTAAACGGCACTTGCAATGAGTCATCAACGATCCCAAAGGACGTCGATTGGGTTCTTGTCTTAGGGGGAGACGGAACTCTCCTGGGAGCAGCGCGCCGCATTGGCCGGTATGGTGTTCCCATTTTAGGGGTCAACTTAGGGGGTTTGGGTTTCCTGACCTGCATCCCGTTGAACCGGATCTATCCCGTTGTTGAGACAATGATCAATGGCGGTCTCGATGTGGAAAGCAGGGTGATGCTCGAAACCAGGGTCATACGGGATAAGAGAGAGGTGATCCGCTTTCAGGTACTCAACGATGTGGTGATAAATAAGAGCACCTTGGCCAGAATCATAGACCTTGATGTTACCATTGACGACGAGATCCTTACTACTTTCAGGGCCGATGGTCTTATCATATCCACACCCACGGGCTCGACTGCCTACAATTTATCGGCTGGCGGTCCAATACTGTATCCAACTATAGAGAGTTTTATCCTGACACCCATCTGTCCCTTTACACTGACTAATCGCCCGATCATTGTTCCGGATAGCGCAGTTATCGGAATAAGGATGGGGAAGGAAAGTGAAGGAACCGTTGTCTTGACATTTGATGGGCAGGTAGGATTCGATCTTCATCATGATGATATGGTGCAAATTCATAAATCAAGAGAAAAGATCAACCTGTTCAGACCCCCTGACCACAGCTATTTCAAAATTCTCAGGACCAAACTCATGTGGGGCGGAGCAACACAAAGGATTGATGATTGATGATTGGCGATTGATGATTGAGGGAGTCGTAAAGAAATCAAATAAACTCAAGCTTTTTGAGAGTTTACCTCCAAGCATCCTATTTACCTAATTTTATATGGCTTTTCAATCAACAATCATCAATCAACAATCATCAATCCGGCTGTTTCATGTAGATCGCAAGGAAATCAGTTATCTCAGGTTTACTCTTGAATCATATGACGGGATGGCCGTAGTTACAACTTTAGACCCGTACACTGCATTAATCGAAGTATCGATCGCGCCGGGATGCGAAGAGATAGTCTTTGAACTGTTAAACTCTCTAAAGAATGAAGAGGGAATGAGAATAGAGAAAGAGACTAAAGTTTAAAGTGAGCTAAAGTGCCTAAAGTTAAGGAATTCTATCCTTTTTAATTAAGATAAAAGATGAACGTCGAATATCAAACATCGAACGTTCAGGCAAGTGAAGGGTCCGACATCGAATGAAAAAAATATCAACTTTAGGCACTTCAAACTTTAGTCACTTTAGGCACTTCTATATTAAGACCATGGGTTGCCAGATGAATGATTATGACTCTGATTATCTGGCCCAGCTCTTGGTGAATAACGGCTTTTCTGCAGTAAACTCGCCAGACAAGGCCGATCTTATACTTATAAATACCTGCACTGTGAGGGCCAAACCTGAACAGAAGGCATACAGTTTCCTTGGCCGTATGTCTTCCATCAAGAAGGGGAATCCGAACCTTATCATTGGCATGGTTGGATGTCTTGCCCAGATGAAAGGCCCCGAGCTACTGAAAAGATTCCCGCAGCTTGACCTCGTTATAGGACCAAGGGAATTGGGTCGGTTTCAAGAGATACTGGAAGAAATCGACAGGCATTCAGGAAAAATTGTGGCCATTAATCTGGATCTGGCGCCCCCGCAACCAGCTCCCTGCAAGGGATACTTCCACAAAAGGATTACGGGTCACGTCTCAATTATGGAGGGGTGTAATAACTTCTGCAGTTATTGTATTGTTCCCTATGTCAGGGGACGGGAGATCTCCCGTCCCCCGGATGATATTTTAGCCGAGGCGAAGAATTTGCTCTCAGAAGGGATCAAAGAGATAACCCTGCTCGGTCAAAACGTGAATTCCTACCTCTGGGAGGGGGAGGGGAAAAAATGGGGGTTTCCAGCGCTCCTTCATGAACTGGGCAACCTGAATGGGCTTTTGAGACTCCGCTTTACAACATCACACCCAAAGGACCTCTCCAATGATCTCATTCACTCTTTTCACAATATTAAAAATCTCTGTCCCCATATTCATCTTCCATTTCAGGCAGGGTCAAACCGGATACTTAAACTCATGAAACGGGGTTATACTCGGGAAAGTTACTTAGAGCTAATTGACAAATTGAGGAGAATCAATCCAGATATTGCCATCACAAGCGATGTTATGGTAGGCTTTCCAGGTGAATCGGATGAAGATTTCGAGCTGACTCTGGATCTTATCAGGCTTGTGGAATTTGACTCACTTTTTTCCTTTAAATATTCTGATAGAAAGGGTACATTTGCAGAGAAGATGGATGGTAAGATCGACGAAATTGTTAAGACGTCGCGATTGACCGTCCTTCAAGACCTCCAAAAAAAGATAACACTCAAAAGGAACAAAGCCCTTGAGGGGAGGCAATTAGAGGTATTGGTTGAAGGCTCCAGTAAGAGGGGAGGGCAGTTAACCGGACGAACAGCGTCACACAAGGTGGTGAATTTTATCAGCAATAACAGCCAAATAGGAAGTTTACATACAGTAACTATTAAACACTCCTTTCTCAACTCGCTTTGGGGTGAGATTGTGGAGCGAAAATCTGTACCGGTTTGAAAATGGAAATAGAAAACATCAATTATGGCGATGAGTTTGTCCTTGTGGTGGATGACGAGGAATCTGTAAGAGAGCCGATTGTTGCCATGTTAGAGCACCTTTCTTTCAAGGCCGATTCCGCGGTTAACAGTGAAGAAGCCCTGGAGATGCTTACGCAAAAACCGTATACTTTTTTACTTACAGATATTCGTATCCCTGGAATTGACGGGCTTGAATTAATCAGGCGCACCAAAACCACCCACCCTGAAATTTGTTCAATTGCAATGACCGGATATTCCCGAGAGTTTAACTACGTTGAAGTGATCAATACTGGAGCCACGGATTTTGTCAACAAGCCTTTTGTTATTGAAGAGTTGGAGGCCAAGATAAAGAGGGCTATAATCGAGCGAAATGTACGACAAGAACTGCAAAGATTATCCATCACCGATTCGTTAACCGGTCTTTATAATCAGAGGCATTTCTATGCGCGTCTCAACGAGGAGATTGCAAGGGTCAAGAGACAAAAACATAATCTGGCTTTGATCCTTCTTGATCTGGATGATTTCAAGCGATATAATGATAAGTATGGACATTTGGCAGGCGACGAGCTCCTTCAAAATGTTGGAAAGGTCATAAATAACAATGTCCGACAGGGTGTTGATTTAGGCTTCCGCTACGGTGGTGACGAATTTGCTGTCCTGTTAGTAGATGCGGATGAGGTTATTGCGGAAATGATGTCAGCTCGCATAGAAAAAGGGATTGAGAAAGAATGCGGTATTACGGCAAGTACGGGCAGTGCTATTTTTGCTGATAATCTGACAGCAGAAACGTTGGTTGAAGAGGCGGACCGACGGCTATATAGGTCTAAGGAGCAGAGAAATAATTTGAAGGGGCCACAGAGGGTTGCTGCATTTTGAGCCAATAAAGGTCTCAGGGCGAAGGTTTGAAATAAAAACGTAGTCTGATAATATATATTATGTAAACTTGCGTCTCTGAATATAAAAAAGGGCGCTCCCCTGGGAAAATCACAGAATCACAGACCCTTTGAAAATATACGTTGACATATTATCTTAAAATTTGATAAAGTTATTACTTCAAAAGATAATATCCTTTTTTAATTCCTAAATTTCTAAATTCAGAATCAATTATCACATGGAGGTTGTATCGAATGGGTAGTGTTGTCAAGAAGCGTCGGAAAAAAATCACAAAGCATAAATACAGAAAACTTCGCAAGAAGATGCGCCATAAGAACAAATAATCTCCCCCCTTTTAATTGAAATAAAAAAGGCAGCTCAAATTGAACTGCCTTTTTTATTTCTCCACAAGAATGTGATGGCCAATGAACAGGCTTCGCTACTTACTGTAGTCGTACCAGCCTCCCCCTGTCTTTCTTCCTAATTTATTCGCCCGAATCATGGTCTTAAGCAGGTTTGGGGAAACCCACTTGGACTCCTTATTCAATTCCTTATAAAAATACTCAGAAACGAAGTAGGCAATATCAATGCCGGTCAGATCCATCAGCTCAAAGGGACCCATCGGATAATTGAGGCCGTTTTTCACTGCAATGTCCACATCCTCAATACTTGCAACCCCCTCTTCGACAATCTTTATTGCCTCTAACATGTGAGGAATCATAATCCTGTTGACGATAAAGCCGGGTGAATCTTTTTTTACCTCCACCGGGATTTTACCCATCTTCTCTGCAAGCCCGGTGGTAACATTAACTGTCTCATCATCAGTTGAATATCCGCGGATTATCTCCACGAGTCGCATAATCGGTGCGGGATTAAAAAAGTGCATGCCGCAGACCTTTTCCGGGCGTTTTGTGGCCGCTGCGATTTCGGTCAAAGACATTGAGGACGTATTGGTGGCCAAAATGACCTCGGGCGCACAGAGTTCATCAAGTTCCTTGAAAACACTCTTCTTTAATTCAAGATCCTCAATAACGGCCTCGATTGCAAAATCGACATCCTTGAGAAGCCTCATATCAGTTGTCCCTTTGATCCTGCCTAATATTGCCTCTTTCTCCCCGGCCTCGATTTTTCCCTTTTCAACGCTTTTTGAAAGAAAACGGTCAATACTGCTTAATCCCCGCTCTACAAATTCATCTTTGATATCTCTCAAAACAACTTCACAGCCGATCTGGGCCGCCATCTGCGCAATGCCATTCCCCATGGCCCCTGCGCCAACTACACCAACTTTCTTGATCTCCATAATATCTCCTTTAGTGATGGTCATTAGTCCGGGTCATTAGTCACTGGTCATTAGTCATTGGTGTGCTGAAATTTCCGATTTACAAGTGACAAATGGCAGGTGACAAATGACCGCCCTATACTGATTCCACGCTTGTTACTTCAGGCACGTTTTGCTTCAAAATCTTTTCAATCCCCATTTTGAGTGTCATCTGTGACATGGGGCATCCCCCGCATGCGCCCATCAGTTTCACTTTGACCAGTCCATCTTCATCCACATCAACAAGCTGGACATCCCCTCCATCAGCCTGGAGTGAAGGTCTCACCTTTTGAAGAGCGTTCTCAACGTTTTCCTTGATTGTCATGGTTTTTTCTCCTCGTTATAATTTGTTATTGAATCCTTTTTCGCAACAGTTCACAGGTTCGGCAATTTTTTATCACATATTTCCGGTGATTGCTACCCAAAAAACTTTCGCACACGTTCATCTAAATAAATGCGGAGTCCCTCAGAGGTCACAGGAGTCCATCCCATACTCGCCTGCCAGACTTCATCAGACTCCATGCAGAGATAAAGTCCTAAATCGGGGTGCCATTGACTGAGTAGTTCCCTTAAAAAGGCATAAAGCTCCATGCGTAACGGTTTGAAATAGCGCATTTTTCCATCCAAGCCTAAAATAAACTCTCCGTCTAAGACAGATGTCTCCGGGTGTCGTTGCCTTATAATTGGCTTGAGCGCAGGCATAAATCTGAACGATCCTAAACTTATCCAGATAATTCCTTCAGGCTCGATGTATTTGTCCATAAGATCGACGGTCTTTCTGTATTCATCCTTCCAGTTCCTATGCACTATAAGGGGATCGAAATGAAATCCTATGGTAAACCCTGCCGATTGGCATTCCCGCGCACATTCAAGTCTCTTAGTCAAACTTGCTGCTCTGTGTTCTTCCCGGCGTGATATAAAAGGACTGTTCAAGGACCACGAGACGATTATCCGGTCTCTGTATTTTGATTCAAGGAGGCCTCTGGTATTTGCCGTTTTGGTTTTGAGCTCCAGTACCGCATTTTTTCTCTTTGAGAATCCGGGAAGGATCATTTCGCTCCATCCGGTAACCGGATCGAGGGCAAGGCTGTCTGTGAATTCCCCTGTGCCTACCCTGAAGATCTTGTCAGGTTCGCTATCTATGGTCTGAAAGACCTGGCCAAGCTGCTCTTCCAAATTGACATGGACCCTCAGATTGGGGCGGTTAAAATATGCCTGAAGGATGCAGTAGCTGCAATCGAGAGGGCAGTTTGTTCCCACGTTTAGTATCTGGTATCCACAACAGATATACTCCCTGGTACCTGGACATGGTTTGAGAAACTCCCCCCGATAGGATACGAGATGCACGGTATCCTTGCCCATATCCATTTTCATCTCGTCAGATATGTCCCGAGCTTCCTCCGGGCTATCATCCCGTTCCTTCCTGACAGGAATATCTTTTAGCTGCAACAGAATTGATTTTGTGGACCTGTATTTCTGAACCCCTTCATCTAAAATTACTTTGCCTATTCGTGTTGACATCAGGAACCAAATTGAGTATTGACTATTGAATATTTGTGGTATCGCTTCGCTCTGTCTTTTCTATTTCGGAGTCTTCGGTTACCTGGATGTTCATTTCTTATCCTTCATATCTACCCATTCAAAATTCGATGTCGGAGTCTTCGCTTACCTGGACGTTCGACGTTCGATGTTCATCTTTTCGACGTTCATCTTTCCCAGGGATCTGTTAAGATGTCGATATCTTCTCTCATAAAATTCTCCAGCTTCTCCCTTAATGATGGACCGTCTTTAAAAAGGACTTCGAGACGATAATAAGGGGACTCAAAAGAGGGGGAATGATCGATCCTGACCATTTTTTCGAGACTCAACCTGGAAACCATTTTTTTGAACTCTTTTTCCGCCTTTGATACTGAAGGGTAACGTCTCATCCTGAGGTGACGGATCAGCGCCCTCCCCTTTTGGGGATTGTTCATCCGGGTATCTGAATTTATTTTTTTGACTGATTTATCATCTAAGACATCAGGAATAGATGTGCCCTCAATATGAGCTAAATCAATTGTATAATCAATTAATTGTCGCTGTTGATTAACAGTTAACTTTATATTTGATATAAGATCGATAATAGAAGATCTCGAGATCGAATCAATATCGAGGAGCATCATTGCATTCCTCAATGATAGTTGTCCCTGGGCAATAAATTCCTTAGCCTGAACCCCCATCTCCTCCTCAAGCCTCAGATAGGAAGAAAGGGTAGCCTTATTGGATGGAAGGCCGAGCAACGGCATATAGTGCTCCACGATTTCCAGGGTTTTGATCCATGGGATGAGACGGGCCAGAACCATCCCCTTCTCCACATCATTAAGTTTTCTTACAGCAAGATTGTCATGGAGATTCAGCAGAAGGCATTCAATCGGCAGGATATCATCTCCTGACAAGACCCGGCATCCTGCGCGATCTGCCTTCAATGATTTCAACGCCTTTATCCTGCGATATCCAGCAATAATTGTGATGCTCCCCTGACTGTCACTTTTGAGCAGCGGCGGGTTAATCAGACCAACCCTTTCTATAGACTGAATCAGGGGGTTGAGATCGAACCCAAAACTCATGCAGCATGGACCACGAGAATCATCAATATTCCTCAAGACCACCGGTTGGGGTATAATCTCTGTAATCTTATTAATATCCATCATTCTCCTGAGAGCTTTCCCTGTTTCATAATCTTAATCATAATCCTAATCTTACTCAACACGATTATGATTAAGAGTACGATTAAGATTATGATGTGCCCGTGAACGCCTACTTCATTCTTTTTTCCTACGCGATAACATCCCCATGATCGACGCAATTTCAGTGCAGCCTAAGACACGGGCAGCGCCAAAGTAGATTATTATCCCGATTACTATAAGTGCCGCTAAGTTGGTAACCATGCCTAAGAGACTTGTGCCCTCACCGGCCATCAGCCACTGGGAGTGAAAATAATAGACACCAAGACCCATAAGCGAGGCCGCCAAGACCGATTTGGAGACAGATATCAGGACCGGCCTGAGATTTATCACTGAGGTCTTTTTCCTTAGAAAAACAATTAGGAGCAAAAACTGGACAGATGAGGCAATGGAAAGGGCGAGGGCGAGCCCCGCGTGTTTCAGTGGTCCCATGAGCGCCAGGCTCAAAGTTAGATTGACTACCAAGGCAATTACTGCCACTTTAACAGGGGTCTTTGTGTCCTGAAGGGCATAGAATGCTGAAACCATAACCCGTACTCCGGAAAATGCCCAAAGGCCCAAAGTGTAATAGAAGAGGGCATAAGCCGTCATAACAGATGCGCGTGCATCAAAGGCGCCCCTTTCAAAGAGGATCTGAATAATCGGTTTGCCAAGTATTATAAGTCCCACCATGGATGGCAAAGTGATAAAAAAAACAAGGCACAGGGCATGGTTCAGAGTGCTCTGGAACTGACCAAGGTCCTTTTTGGCTGCCTCAGTTGCAAGGGAGGGAAGCGCCGCTGTACTTATGGCTATGGCGAAAATACCGAGAGGAAACTGAACAAGGCGGTCGGCGTAGTAAAGCCATGAAACACTCCCTTCCGGGAGGAATGTCGCAAGTAATGTTCCCATAAACTGGTTGAACTGGTACACAGCAGACCCAAGAATTGCGGGGAGCATAAGGAGACCTATCCTCTTTAACGCAGGATGATCTAATTGCCATTTTGGGTAAAGCCTGAGACCTTCTCTGACAGCCGATGGGATCTGTAAACCTACCTGCAGGGCACCGCCTATGAGGACACCTATTGCTATACCAACAATCGGGGCTTCGCAATGAGGGGAGATCAGATATGCAGCCCCTATGATACCTACATTCAGAAAAATGGGAGCGGCTGCCGGGGCTGCAAAACGCCGCAGAGAATTGAGAACCCCCATAAAAAAGGCCACAATGCTGATGAAGAATATGTACGGGAATGTTATGCGGGTCAGCAGAACGGTTAGATCGTATTTGATACCGGAACTCCCGAAACCAAATGCCTGAATCCTTACTATCCAGGGAGAAAACAGAATGCCCGCGAGGGTTACTATAACTAAGATAATGGAGAGTGTCGTCAGCACAACCCTTGCCAAATCAAAGGCATCTTTTTTGGTCTTGAGGGTCAGATATTCAGTGAACACCGGGATAAAGGCAATGGTGAGAGACCCTTCAGCAAAGAGTCGTCGCAAGAGATTAGGGATACGGAATGCCACGAAAAAGGCGTCAGCAGCCATTCCGGAACCGAAAAGCGCTGCCAAAACCATATCACGAACCAGGCCAAGGATCCGACTCTGGAAGGTAAAAAAACTGACTACCCCGGCCGCGCGGCCAAGGTTTCTTTTTTCAGGGTTGCTCTCTCTAATTGACACAGAAAATCCTTGACATAACAGATCTTTTTCCTTATCATAAAAAATTAATTCTTTTTAGAGTTGCAAGGGGATTCTATTTAGCCCCAACAATATTCAATCGTTAATCCCGCGCATAGCGGGATCAATATTCAATCCATACGGAGGCCCGGATTTGGCAAACCACAAATCAGCCCTTAAGAGGGCAAGACAAAATGAAGTCAAGAGAATTAGAAACAAGGGTTACAAGACAAGGGTCAAGAAGGCGGTCAAAGAAGTCCGAACCGCCCTATCTGACGATTCAGTAGACCAGGCCAAAAAGAGCTTTGTCAAAACCGTTTCTATTATTCAAAAAGCCGCTTCTAAAGGTGTAATTCACAGGAAACAGGCCTCTCGAAAGATTTCGCGTTTGGCCACCCAGATTAACCAGCTCACCGCATCTAAGGGCTGATCTGCCCCACAACGCTACAAAGACAAGACCAGGTTTTCGAGAATAAGCTGCGCCTGAGATCCCGATTTCAGGTGCCCATCGGCCTGGTATAGCAGATACAAGGCATTTTCAAGATTCTTTATGCTCCAATGCTTAGACTGTTGGAGAATTTTATTCGCTAAAAAGGGTGGAACACGAAGTCTCTTAGTCACATCGGGAGCCCGCCCACCCTGCTCGGTGATGGACTTGGCCTGGATAATCAGGCGGATTTGCCGGTTAAGCATCCCAATAATGCTAAATGCTGCATCCCTGCCCTCCTCTTCTATATACCTGCTTAATATCGACATTGATTCTGCTCGCCGTCTGAGCGATATCTGATCCATTAATTCGAAAATTGTATAGATGCGGCTATAAATTGCGAGGCCCTTGATTTCTTCTACCCCAACAGTATTCTTTCCATGGCGGAGATATAGTTTTTCAAGCTCAGAACTGAGATCCCTCAATCGGTTCCCCACTATACCCTGGAGATAGACACAGGCCTCTTCGGTGATGGTTAACCCGAGATCTTTTGCCATCCTCTTTATCCAGGGCAGGACCTGCCTGTCATAGAGTTGTTTAAAACTGACCGCCCCGCCAGTGCTCCTGATTCTCTTGTAGAATTTTTTCTTGAAGTCAGTCTTGGATGATACAAATATCAGGCAGGTAGATTCTGCGGGTTTGTCAATATACGGGATAAAGCCCTCAAGGGCCGATGCTGAAATATTTTCAGTCCTCCTGACAATGATAAGACGATTTGAAGCCATAAAGGGGATAGATCGGGCAGCATCGGTGATATCTGCGGGTTTTGTATTTTTGTCCCCGTAAAAGATCTGGAGGTTAAAATCCCTTGCAGCCTCGGGAATAAAAGTTTCACGAATCAGACCCAGTGTCCTCTCTATTCGAAAATCCCCGGGGCCGTAGAAAAGATAAACCTTGCCTAATTGACCGCGTTTTAGCAGGTCCAGGACATGTTCAGGGGAGAGATCTGCTGGCATCAAAACCGTTCCATGGTCTTCAGATAGATTCTTTCTGCCAGTAGCTTGGCGATCATTTTAGTCGCCCTTCTCTGGTTGTATGCTGTCTTCAGGGGATCCGGACTGACAGTGAAGGATGCCTTTTCCTCCATCTTGTCATCGTTCCATATTACCTTCCCGGTGGTCCGATTTAACAGTTTGGCAGATAATTTGATCTTCAACCAGCGGGAAGTTGTTACCTCAAATGTGCCGTCTGTTATTTTATAACTCAGGGCCTCGGTTTTGATATCAACTACTCTCCCAATCAGAACTACCGCTGCCTGGTCTTTTGAAACAAGAGGAACCTGGGAATGTTTGACAAATTCCTGGCGAATCATCATGGTAAAGTCGCCCTCAAAGCCTAAATTAGAGGAGGGGCTTGCCATTAAAGGTATGGCGAGACTCGGGATGCTTATCCCTTTTGGCTGCCTCGTATCTTGGAGATTATAACCGCACCCAGAGACAAAAATCAGGACCAGAAGAATTGAATATTGAATACTGAATATTGAATATTTAAAAAATTTGCTATTCAACATAACGTAACCGTTCAAAGGTTCCCCCCGCACGATGTGCGTGGATCTTCGACAGGGTTCGAGTTCAAGGTTGATGGTCTCGTAAAAAGTCTCCAAGGCCGTCACTCCCGCGAACGCGGGAGTCCATAAGCGGCTAATTTTACTGGATTCCCGTTTTCACGGGAATGACAAAAACGGGTCATTTCCGACTTTTTACGAGTTTGTCAAGGTTACCTAATTGAAACAAACTGAGCGGAGCGATTCCACAAATATTCAATCCCGCGCATCGCGGGATCAGTAGTCAATATTCAATTTCACACCACCACGTTGACCAGTTTGTTCTGGACTACAATAACTTTTTTGATCGGCTTTTGAGCGATAAAGTGCTGGATTCTTGCATCTGCCAATGCCTCATCCTCAATCTCTTTTGCCCCGTAGGAGACGGGCACTTCAATCCTGTTTCTTACCTTTCCGTTTACCTGTAGCACGATCAGTCTCTTTTCAGTCTGCAGGGCATCCTCATTATAAGAGGGCCAGGACACCTTAAGAAGAGAGGTATCATGACCTAACATCTGCCACAATTCCTCTGTTATATGCGGCACTACCGGTGAAAGCAGCACCACCGTCGCCTCGACAGCCTCCCTGACAACAGACCAGGCAATATTATCTTTTTGCTCTTTACTGTTCAGAAACCGATTAACTTCATTGACCAATTCCATTACAGCAGAAATGGCTGTATTAAAATGAAATCTGTTCTCTATGTCGTCAGTCACCTTCTTTATGGTTTCGTGAGTCTTTCGGTATAGCGACCTTAATTGCCCTGACAGCCCCTCTCCTTCCTCATAGACTGAAACTCCTGTTAGCTCGTCGATATGAGTAACTATTAGTCTCCAGACTCGATTGAGAAATCTGTATGAGCCCTCAACGCCCTGGTCACTCCATTCCAGGTCTTTGTCCGGGGGCGAGGCAAAGAGACAGAACATCCGGACTGTGTCGGCGCCATAACGGTCTATAAGCTCCTGGGGATCAACGACATTCTTTTTGGATTTGGACATCTTTACAATATTTCCTGTGATTACCCCTGCCCCGCACAGAATACATTTGCCATCTTTGACCTCATTGGGATAGAGGAAACCATGCTCCGGACATTCCTCGGTCTCCTTGCAGACCATTCCCTGTGTCAGCAGGTTGGTAAAAGGCTCGCTTACCTTATGATGGCCAAAGTCCCTCAGGACCTTTGTATAAAAACGGGAATAAAGCAAATGGAGAATGGCATGCTCAATACCTCCGATATACTGGTCTACAGGCATCCAGTAATCTACCCTTTCTGGATCGAGAGGGCCCTTGTCGTAATCCGGACATGTGTAACGATCAAAATACCAGGAGGACTCAACAAAGGTATCCATTGTGTCTGTTTCGCGCCGGGCCTCACCTTTGCATTTGGGACAGGTGGTCTCAAAAAAGAGAGGCTCAAAAGGGAGTGGCGACCCCCCGTTTGGCCTCATATGGAGATCTAAGGGGAGAACCACAGGAAGGTCCTCTTCCGGGACAGGAACCGTGCCGCATTTGTCGCAGTAGATGATAGGGATAGGCGTCCCCCAGTATCGTTGCCTCGATATGCCCCAGTCTCTAATCCTGAAATTCACGGTCTTATGTCCCTTGCCCAATGATTCCAGATATTCGGCAATACTGTCCAGGGCCTCTAAGTTGCGCTGGCCATTGAATGGACCTGAGTTCACCAAGATCCCTTTATCCACATAGGCCTCTGACATGGTCTCCTCATTGAGATCCTCGTCCGGGGGGGTTATGACAACCCTGAGCTTCAGCCCATATTTCTTGGCAAACTCGAAATCTCTCTGGTCATGGGTGGGGACTGCCATTATGGCTCCGGTGCCGTAATCGAAGAGGACAAAATTAGCCACAAAAATTGGAATTTCCTCCTCTGTCACTGGATTCAGACAATATCTTCCTGTAAAGACCCCCTCCTTGGCGGTAAAATCTGCCGTACGCGTGACGTTGTCCATTCTTAGAGTCCGTTCCACGAACTCCAAGACCTTGCCTTCATGGGGAAGCCCCTTTATTACCTGATTTACCAGGGGATGTTCCGGGGCAAGGCACATAAAGGTTGCTCCGAACACGGTGTCCTGGCGTGTGGTAAAAACCTCGATAACCTCGTCAGAACCTACTATTGGAAACCGGATGATGGCGCCATAGCTCTTACCGATCCAGTTCCTCTGCATGGTAAGCACCCTGTCCGGCCATCCAGGCAGCTTTTCACAATAATCGAGGATCTCTTCGGCGTATTCGGTTATCTTGAGAAACCAGCTGTCCATCTCCTTTATAGTCACTTCGAGCTCAGGATGGCGCCAACAACACCCATCTTCAACCTGCTCGTTGGCAAGCACTGTCTGACACTTGTTGCACCAGTTGACAAAAGTTTTCTTCTTATAGGCAAGTCCCTTCTCATACATCTCTAAGAATATTAACTGTTCCCAGCGGTAATATTCGGGGTCACAGGTGGCCAATTCCCTGTCCCAGTCATAGCTGAAGCCCATTCTCTTAAGCTGGGTCTTCATGGCTTCTATATTATCGTAGGTCCATCGAGCAGGGTGGCTGTTATTCTCAATGGCGGCATTCTCCGCAGGCATTCCAAAGGCATCCCATCCCATGGGATGGAGTACGTTCTTGCCACGCATTCGCTTGAATCTCGCCACCACATCGCCAATAGTATAATTACGTACATGACCAATATGGATCTTTCCGGATGGATAAGGGAACATCTCCAAGAGGTAATATTTCTCTTTAGATAAATCTTCTACAGCCTTGAAAAGGCCGCTCTTTTCCCAAAGGGCTTGCCACTTAATTTCCAGTTCCTGTGGGTTATATTTCATGGTCCATCGTCCCGTTTCTAACTTTAGTCGTTTTTTACCGTGGTATTGTAAATATTATCTAATACACCATTTATATATCTGCCTGAATCCTCGCTCCCGAATTTCTTCCCTATTTCTACGGCCTCATCAAGGGAGACCTTCGGGGGGATATCTTCTAAAAACATAATTTCAAAGGCAGCTAATCTCAATATGGACTTGTCGAGAAGGGCCATTCTTTCAATACGCCAGTTCTTTGATGCCTCGCTGATAACCTTGTCCAAGGTCTTCTTCTTCTCCCAAACTCCCATAACAAGCTTCTTTGAGAAATCTCTAATTGATTCCCGGGCATCGAAATTCTCACATATCAGCTCAAAGACCTCCGATGGATCATCAGGGCTGAATTCCAAATGAAAGAGGACTTGAACAGCTAATTCCCGGGCCCGTCTTCTATCCCCCATATTTTTCCATCACGCATTTTATTCAGAATATCAGTAAGTTGAGTCATAATATCGTAACTTCTCAATAAGTTCGGGTAAGTGCTTTGGTATGCCACATTTCTGGATTCCCGCTTTCGCGGGAATGACTAAATGAGCTATGTGCCCGTCATTCCCGCGACCCTATAACGTCATTCCCGCGAAAGCGGGAATCCAGTTGATTCACCCTAACTTATTGAGAAATTACCAATTCCTCAATTCCCTAATTCCTTGAAAAGATTTACCATTTCAATGGCAGCCATGGCTGCGTCGTATCCCTTATTTCCAGATTTGGAGCCGGCCCTCTCAATCGCCTGCTCCAGATTATCTGTGGTCAGAACACCGAAGGTAACCGGAATATCGCTCTCCAAGGCTACACTCGCTATCCCTTTAGAGACCTCGGCCGCCACATAGTCGAAATGAGGAGTAGCGCCCCTGATAACCGCACCAAGACATATGACCGCATCATATAACCCGGCCTGAGCCAGCTTTTTTGCGGCCAAGGGCATCTCAAACGCCCCGGGAACCTTAATGATAAAAATCTTTTCCTCATCGCTTCCATGTCTTACCAAGGCATCTGTCGCCCCTTCCATAAGCCTTGAACAGATAAAATCATTGAAGCGACTAACGATAATTGCAAATCGGAAACCCTCAGCCGAAAGCCGACCTTCCACTACCTTAGGCATAACACCCCCCTTTCATTTTATTATTCGTCTATTAGTTGCAAAAGATGTCCTAACTTATGGCATTTTGTGGTCAGATATTTCACATTTTCCGGCCTGGGAACACACTCAATAGGCACTCTTCCTGTAACCTCTAACCCATAACCTTCGAGCCCTATAATCTTCTTGGGATTGTTGGTAATCAACTTCATTTTATGCACACCAAGGGCAGCCAGAATCTGGGCCCCCACTCCATAATCCCTCAAATCAGCAGCAAAACCAAGTTCTTCATTTGCCTCCACCGTGTCCAACCCCTGGTCTTGTAGGGCATAGGCCTTTAATTTGTTTGCAAGACCGATACCCCTGCCTTCCTGCTGTAGATAGAGTATAATACCCAAGCCCTCATCCTGGACCATAGACATAGCTTTTTTTAACTGCTCCCCACAGTCACACCGATAAGATCCAAAGACGTCTCCGGTAAGGCACCCTGAATGAACCCTCACCATAATTTCCTGATCCCCGGTTATCTCACCTTTTACTAAAGCCAAGTGCTCGTATTCATCGATATCATTTACAAAACCTATTGCTTTGAACTCGCCAAATTGAGTGGGTAGAACCGTTTCTGCTGCCTTGTGGACAAAAGACTCGGTCCGCATACGGTAAGATATGATATCTGCTACAGAGGCAATTTTGAGATCGTGTTCAGCTGCAAATTTTTCAAGGTCAGGCAACCTGGCCATGGTGCCGTCATCCTTCATAATCTCGCATATTACTCCGGCCGGCTTCAGACCAGCAAGACGAGCAAGATCTACAGATCCTTCTGTCTGGCCGGTCCTGAACAAGACCCCTCCCCTTCTCGCCCTCAGTGGAAAGACGTGCCCCGGTTGAACAAGGTCTTGCGGTTTTGCATTATCTGCTATTGCGGTCAAGATGGTATGGGCCCTGTCCGCAGCGGATATTCCGGTGGTAACTCCACACGCGGCCTCCACAGACACGGTAAAGGCTGTCTGATAAGGGGAACGATTATTTCGAGCCATCTGATCGAGATTTAAATTTTCCACAATCTCCGGTTCCAATGCAAGGCAGATAAGGCCACGACCGTATTTAGCCATGAAATTGATGGCCTCAGGAGTAACCTTCTCAGCAGCGATGGTTAGATCTCCTTCGTTCTCCCTGTCCTCATCGTCTACAAGGATAATCATTTTCCCCTGTCGTAAATCCTCTAATACTCCTTCTATCTTGGAAATAGGCATTGTTCATATCCTCTCTCAATTCTATTATTTGTCGAATCCGTGTTTAGCAAGGGTCTCAAGGTCAATGCCGGAAGTCTTCCTCTCTTCCTGCCCGCCGCCCCCCTTGGAAAATAATTTTTCTACATATTTGCCGATCAGGTCAGTCTCAATGTTGACAGGGTCCCCTATCTTTTTCGTCAAGAGCGTGGTGATCATCCCTGTTTGGGGGATGATATTTACCTCAAAAAAATCTTTTTCACAAGCATTAATGGTTAAACTGATCCCGTCAACAGCAATAGAGCCCTTGTTTATTGTATAGCGTGAAATAGTTTCTTCTATCCCTATCCTTATAGTCCACGATTGATGCGTCTGCTCTTTTTTAAGGATTTTGCCAATTCCATCCACATGCCCTGAGACTAAGTGTCCCCCTAAGCGATCAGTCAGGCGTAAAGCCCTCTCAAGATTTACATCGTCTCCCAATCGCAATAGTCCTAATGTGGTTCTGGAGAGGGTCTCCCCCGAAACATCCATGCTAAGTGCACCCTCTCGCATCTCCGTTACTGTCAAGCACGCACCGTTAACAGATACGCTGTCTCCGAGCTGACAGTCAGCCGTATCAAAAAGAGGCGTGATGGTAACCCTCATTTCATTATGGGTGCGGCGGATACCGCTTATTTTTCCAATACCCTCTATTAGACCTGTAAACATATCGAAGTGCCTATTTATCACGCTTGTAGCGGGGAAGTTAACTAAAGTTTACCCCGTTAAATGGTAACATCTCAATAAGTAGCGGTAACAGGTCCTGGATTCCCGCTTTCGCGGGAATGACGAAATAGAATAAGTATCTGTCATTCCCGCGAAAGCGGGAATCCAGAAAAAAGGCACAGAAGAGGATTTACCCCGATTTATTGAGAAGATACATTAAATGCTAAAATTATTTAACTGGGATGCCTAAAGTAAGTTAAGTTTACCATGTGAACTACATTATTTCTTAATTTAACCAAGAAAACTCGGTCCTTTGGGCCGGGCCAGAGATAATTGCTGTGCTACGATCATAGGAGCAATTGCCCAAAATGAACTGAAATGCCCAACGTTAAGAAATCCTTCCGTCCTATCCAGATTGTGTAATCCCCCCAGGCGGAACTAATGCCGAGCAATTGGAGAACAGCTCTCTGCTCTGCTATCAATCAGTCCGCCGAAGGCGTACCACAACTTTAGGCACTTCAAACTTTAGGCATTTTAGGCACTTATTTTTCTCCTGTCATGTCAAGGACGATTTTCAAGGTATCCGGCTGGGTGGCCTGTTCAAACGCCTCCAATGCCTGTGCGATCGGATAATCGGCAGATATGAGCCGCTCTAAGGGCATATCCGGATAAGCTTCCAACATCCCCAACCCTGCCTTGAACCGGCCACACCTGGAACCAATAATGGTCTGTTCATTGACAACGATAGACGACAAGTTAATTTTGCTTTTAGAAACTACCGTTGACTTGAGGACGATTTTCCCGCGTGGACGGCATATAGACATCGCATCCACCAACCCTCTGCCCGTGCCGGTGGCTTCCACAACAATATCGGCGTCATGGCCTCCTCTATTTGTGGTAACCTGGACAGTCTTGAGTGTACGCCACCCTGCTTTTTCAAGTTTTTCCGGATGATGTCCTACCAGCGTCACATCCGAAAGAACCGTGGAGAGTACCCACGCACAGAGGATGCCAACTCGTCCATCACCTAACACAACAGCCTGTTCCGAGCCTATTAATTCAATCTGCTCCAATATCTCACAGGCTGCTGACAGAGGTTCAACCAGCACAGCCCTATAGTCGGCCGTAGAGACAGGCACCACATGGAGATTGGGAATAGGGAGCACGCAGTAATCAGCCATGCAACCGTTCAAATTGAGGATACCTAACACTCTTCGCTGTGGGCAATGACGCTCCAGTTCATTTGCGCACTGTTCACATGTTCCACACCCGACGTTTATTTCACCTACTACTCTTTTCTGCACCCAGCGAGGGTCATGACATTGCTCGACAACCCCTACAAATTCATGCCCCAGGACACCTTTGAAATTTTTGTACCCCTTCGTAATTTCTATATCGGTTTTACAGATGCCGGCCTTAAGTACTCTGATTAGGGCCCAATTAGAAGGTATTTCAGGCTCTGGGAACCTTTCTATAAATCGTAACCGGCCATCAAATATAACTACGCGCACAAATACCTCAATCGTCAATTGCCCTTCCAATAACCCTGTTGCGCCCTTCCTCTTTGGCCTGATAAAGAGATTTATCCGCCAGGCTGATCATAGTCTCATAGGAGATCTCCTTTAGGGAATGCGAAGATGTAAAGCCGGAAACGCCAAAACTGGCAGTAATCCGTATTTCCTCTTCCTCAATTTGAATGGTCTTTTGGGAGATAGCTCTGCGGAGTCTTTCAACTAAGACCGAAGCCTTTTCAAAATCTGTCTCTGGAAAGACGACTAAAAATTCCTCGCCACCGTAACGGGCCACCCAATCAACATCAGATCTTATCGATCTATTGATTGATATGACAAGCTCCTTCAATACCGCATCTCCGGCCTGATGTCCATACGTGTCATTAACCCGTTTGAAATGATCGATGTCAATCATAACCAGAGATATGGGACGATTGTATCTTATTGCTCTCTTAAGCTCTTTGGGAAGTTGTTCGTCCATATAGGTGCGATTGTAGCATTTCGTTAGAGTATCAGTTATGGAGAGTATTCTAATCTCCTCATTGGCGTCTTTTAATGATTTTTCTAATTCCAGGACACGCGCGGCTGTTTTGAGCCGAGCAATCAGTTCAGCACGGTTAACGGGCTTGGTCAAATAATCGTCAGCGCCGGCTTCCAGACCGGCAACCATGTCGTCTGTAGAGCCCCTGGCAGTGAGCATAAAAATGAAAACATAACCGGTTGAGATATTTTTTCTAAGTGCACGGCATAACTGGAGCCCATCCATTTCAGGCATCATCCAGTCTGTCAAGACAATCGGGAAGAATTTTTTACTAAAGGACTCTAAGGCCTCCTGTCCGTTCGTGACAGTGGCGACTTCATAACCGGCCTTTACCAGAATCTTCTCCAGAAGTATTCGTGAAACAGGGTCATCTTCCGCAATAAGAATAGGGAACATATTTTCCAACAACAGGCAACCTCCTTACTCCTTTATAATAAAATCATCTCTTAAACGGGAATGCTGACACTTTCTTATCATGTTTTTGTCAGGGAGTGAACAACATTTTGCATGCATTCTATCCCTTGACTCTCACAATCCGTGTCATTATATTCCTGATACTCGATTCTGGATACTCGATTATGCGTGAGCTACTAATTGAAATTAAACAGGATATGCCTGGGTTCAATCCCTTTTTTGGCTCCTGGGTTTGCCGGGATGACCTCAACCTTCTAATTGACGTAGGCCCGGCCAATACAGCCAACAGGCTAATAGATTCCTTAGTTTCGATCGGTTTAGACAGGGTGGATTATATCCTTCTAACCCATATTCACATTGATCACGGGGGCGCTTTGGCCGATTTACTTGACCATTATCCCATGGCGAAGGCCATATGCCATGAAAAAGGGATCAAACACTTAGTGGAGCCTTCAAACCTCTGGGCAGGCAGCCTGAGTGTACTCGGGGATCTTGCCAAGATCTACGGACCTCCAAAACCGGTTGCCAAGGAACGGTTAATTCCCCACACAGAGTGTAAGCTTAAGGATCTAATGGTCATAGAAACACCTGGCCATGCCCTTCATCACCTCAGTTACAGCTACAAAGACAGGCTTTTTGTTGGTGAGGCAGCCGGAAATTATCTCACCGTTAATGGCTTGGACTATTTGCGCCCTGCAACACCGCCGAGGTTTTTTCTTGATCTGTTTCTGAAAAGCATTGATCGTCTGTTGGCGTTAGAGGACCAGCCGATATGCTATGCCCACTTTGGCGAGGCCGCAAATTCCCATCGGATGTTGAATATTTTCCGTGACCAGCTTATTCTATGGGAGGCCATCATTGGTGAAATGGTTCGCAGGGGCGGAAACAGTGAAGATATCATAAGAAGCTGCGTTGAACTGTTGCTTGAAAAAGACCCGAATCTTGCCGCGTTTAGCATCATGGATCCCGATATTCAAGCAAGAGAGAAGGTATTTATGACCAATGGCGTGAGAGGATTTGTGGAGTTCTTAAAAGAAAAAAACCACTCAACTATTTGACGGGATCTGTACAAGAGATAAGATATGAAAAAAAATGATTACCTCGAAAAGGCAAATTTCAGGACGCTTATAGAAGCAGGCGGAAAAGATAGGATTCAGGACAGGCTTAACATCCTCGGTGTTTTCTTGGAAACAGAGGAGCATATAACCCTTGAGGAGATGTTCCATCTACTTAGAGAAAAGGGCTACGATTTTGAACCTCGATTTGTCAAACAGTGCCTGAACCGGATGGTAGACCTGGGTTTTGCTCAGAAAAAGCAGTTTGAGGGGCAACCGATTCGCTATGAACACCGGCATCTTGGGAAACATCATGATCACCTTATCTGCACCAAATGCGGAAAAATCGTCGAATTTGCTGACGAAACCATGGAAACCTTGCAGGTAGAGATTGCGGCGAGATCCGGATTTCACATGCTTCAGCACAGTATGGATATCTACGGCCTCTGTTCACAATGTCTCTCTCAAAGGACTTTATTGATGCCCCTAACCATGGCCAAAGAGGGCGAAAGAGTTGTGATAAGGGAGATCGCCGGGGGACGGAGAAAGCAGGCCAGACTGACGGATATGGGATTACGCCCGGGTGACCTTATAGAGATTATCAACAATGCGGGACGTGGAAGAATTATCTTAGCCCGGGGGCCTACAAGGCTTGCCATTGGGAGGGGGATCGCAGAAAAAATCATGGTCTCTATTTCAGACCAGGATGCCGACATCTGATCATATTACGTAATCCGGATAACCTGGAAAAGCGCCTGAAGTTTAGCTTGTTCAATGTTCGTCCTTTTTTTTCTTCCCTTCATTCAAAATTCGATGTCGGAGTCTCCGCTTACCTGAACGTTCGATGTCGGAGTCTTCGCTTACCTGGATGTTCGTGTTTTTATGCGGCCTTCTGCAATACCTCTCTGAGCCTGTCCCTTATAGCCCTGATAAGCCTTTCTCCCCAACTCCGGTAGTTATAACGGGCTGCCTCTTCCGGGCTTACCGTTTCAGGGCTGTGACGCAACTTGAGTTTGGTAATGGCCATGTGGTCGTCTAATTTAAATCTCCGGTAGATAAGACTCAGAGGTGGAATTCTGAACTCATCTTTAGAGATGGAGGCTGCCCAGTCGATAATATAAGGAAGCCCGTTATCCCCCAAAAGGGTGTTGGGCGCTCTTTTCAAGTCACAATGGGCCAACCCTTTGTCGTGAATGTGGATTACTAACTCCTTCAGCGCCTCAAAAAAGGAATCTGGGAGCTTTATATTCTTTTCAAGATTTTCCAGACTCCTGCCCGGTATCTCTTCTGTTACCAAGGCAAGACCATCGATAACCCTGTAAAAAACGGGCACACCCGCGATTCCCCGCAGCTTCCTGTAGGCCTTTCTCTCCCTCCATATCAGGAAGCGGCCTACCGTATTTCTGAAAACAAACTTGTTTTTACTGAAGTCCTTAACCACGGCCCGCACCCCGTTTTCCTCGACAATCCATATAGCGGGCCTCGTGCTTGAAGAACCTCTCAGCATGCCAGAGTTCTTTATTGGAAGATCCGAGAGTTTAAGGGCGTCAAACATGGGTATCAATCTTCATGATATTTGAAATATGCCGCACACGTCCCTTCGCTCGATACCATACACGGGCCTACCGGTGTGCGAGGGGTACAGGCATGCCTAAAGAGTTTGCAGTCCGGCGGTCTTTGAGCCCCCCTCAGGATCTGAGCGCAAAGGCACCCGGGAGGTTCTTTGGCCGGGGGTACGGATAATTCGAATCTGTTCTTGGCGTCAAGGCCTGAATATTTCTCTCTGATTGCCAACCCGCTTTTAGGTATCTTTCCGAGGCCTCGCCAGGGAGAATCACAGGGTGTAAAGACCTCATCCAGTATCTTCAGGGCGCCCGGGTTCCCTTCCGGGTTAACGCCCCGTGTGTACTGAATCTCGACTTCTGCCCTCCCCTCCTCTATCTGTTCAACTAACATCAGTATTCCCTGGAGGATATCGAGGGGCTCAAATCCAACAACGACGCAGGGCGTATGATAATCATCTACAACCGTTTCATAGGAGGAAGTCCCAATGATAGTAGTCACGTGACCGGGACATATGAAACCGTCAACGCCAAGATCGCCCATTGAAAGGAGTGCATCCATGGCAGGGGGAAGGAGTTTGTGGGCAGAGAGGACCGAGAAGTTTGACTGCTTATCCTCATGTGCAGTCTTGATGGCAGCGGCAACCGTGGGTGCTGTGGTCTCAAAACCGATCCCTAAGAACACCACTTCATTATCGAGGTTCAGGGCGGCAAACTTCAGGGCATCGAAGGTGGAATAAACCATCCTGACGTCTGCCCCTTTTGCCTGTTCGTCCTGCAAGGATGATTTACTCCCGGGCACCCTGATCATGTCCCCAAAGGTTGTCACAATGACACCGGGGGATTGTGCCAACTTTACGGCCCTGTCTATCTCTTCCATGGCCGTAACGCAGACAGGACAGCCGGGTCCTGAAACCAATTCAACGGTATCCGGCAGGAGACTGCGGATTCCATGTCTGAAAATAGACATGGTATGCGTCCCGCAGATCTCCATCAGTCTGACCTTTTTTGTTGAAATAGCCTTGATCTTGTCTGACAGTGCCCGTGCCACTGCCCCGTCTCTGTATTCATCAATGTATTTCATAGGATTCCTCGAATTCTCCTTTGAAACCCGAATATATAAGCCCGGCGCAAACCGCCTGTCCAAGGGAGAGAGAACCGTCATTTGTGGGGACCCGGGCGTGACTGTATACCCTCAACCCCTCGTCTTTGAGGGCGCGTGTAAGACCCGTGAGGAGTGTCATGTTTTGAAAAGAACCACCGCTCAGAACTACCTGCTCGATCCCGCTTTCTTCCCTTATCTTGACACATATTTCATTTAACATCCCTATCAAAGAGTTGTGAAAACGCCGACTAATTACCCCCCTGGCCTCCCCTCTTTCAATATCTTCAACTATTCCTATCACAATCCCGGTTGTTATCATCACCAATCCATCCCCTTCCTCTTTGATTTGCCAGGGGTAGCATCCCTTTTCCTTGGGGCTCTGACACATCTCAAGTTCGATAGCGGCCTGTCCCTCGTAGGCTATTTCCTGTCTCAGGCCCAGTAGAGCAGAGACAGCATCAAAGAACCTCCCGCAACTTGAGGTCAGCGGAGAGTTAACACCCTGCTGGGCCATCCGAAGGATAATCGATGACTCCGCCTGGTCCAGATTCCGGACAAAGGGGATAGAGCGATTAAACAGATCGTCTCCAAAAGTCCTGTGAAGGTAAATAAGGGCCATGCGCCATGGGAACCTGGCAGCCGCGTCCCCGCCCGGAAGGGCCACATAATCAAGGTGCGCCCTTCGTTTGAATGAGGTCAGATCGGAGAGGATTACTTCACCCCCCCATATCTGTCCATCAAGGCCCAACCCGGTTCCATCCATTGCCACACCGATGGCCGGTCCTTTGAGACCATGTTCAGCAAGACAGCTAACGATATGGGCATGATGATGCTGTACTCCTAAGGTGGGGACTTCCTGCTGTTCACGCGCGAATTTTGAACTCAGATAGTCAGGGTGCAGATCATGGGCCATAACTTTAGGATGAATTTCCAGGATCCTTCTCAGGTGAGATATGGTCAAACGGAAGAACTCAAATGTCTCTAAGTTCTCCATGTCTCCAATATGCTGGCTCACAAAGGCGCGGTTTGCTTTGGTAAGACATATGGTATTTTTGAGTTCTCCTCCCAAAGCGAGGACAGGTGGCAGACTTTTCATATCGGTCGGCAGAAAAATGGGCACCGGCACATACCCTCTGGAGCGCCTTATCTGTCGCGGGATCTTGTCCACAACCCTTAAAACCGAATCATCGCTCCTGAGATAGATATCCCTGTTATGGGTCAAAAAATAATCGGCAATCCCTCTCAGGCGCTTGAACGCCTCCATGTTATCCGTGTTAATCGGCTCTTCTGTCATATTTCCGCTTGTCATAACTAAGGCCTTGAACGGCCCTTCCATCAACAAGTGGTGGAGCGGAGTGTAAGGAAGCATGATCCCTATAGATCTGTTTCTTGGCGCAACCTGCGAAGAGAGACCGTGAAAACGGAGTTTCTTAAGCAACACGATGGGCCTTTGATGGGATCTTAGGAGCTTGGCTTCACTGTCATCGATATGTGCGATCTTAAAGGCAGCGTCCAAGTCTTTAACCATTATGGCTAAAGGTTTTTCTTCCCGGTGCTTTCTTCTTCTGAGCCTTTCCACCCCCTTATGATTTGATGCGTCAACTGCGAGATGAAACCCGCCCAATCCTTTGATAGCGAGAATCGAGGCATTTTGCAAGAATGATATGGCCTCCTGAATGGGGTCGGAGCACGAGATCCTGCTTCCATTCCCGTCGTAAAGAGAGGTTACCGGTCCGCAATCCCAGCAGGCATTGGGCTGCGCGTGAAACCTCCTGTTATTGGGATCGCCATATTCTTCCAGGCATGCGGGGCACATGCGGAATTTATTCATGGTGGTAGCGTCCCTGTCATAGGGGATATCCATAATTATGGTATAGCGCGGTCCACAGTTGGTGCAGTTGATAAAAGGATAGCCGAACCGCCGATCGCGCGGATTTCTCATTTCAGAAAGACAGTCGGAACAGATGCCCACATCAGGGGAGATGAGAGCAGACCGCTCTTTCCCAATCCGGCTTCTCCTTATCACAAAGGAGTCTTCGTTTATGGAAGGGATTTCTGCCCAGTCAGCCGAGGCTATATGGGATAGAGGTGGACGCTCAGCCTCTACGGCATCGATAAATTGCTGGATCTCTTCATCAGGCCCTTCTATTTCTACGTCCACGCCTTCAGCCGTATTGGCAACATATCCGGCAAGGCCATATCGGAAGGCGAGCTGATATATGAAGGGACGGAAGCCGACCCCCTGCACAATCCCATCAATCACGCCTTTTGCCCGCTTGATCATTACTGCTTCCGCGCCGACCCCCTGGTTTGCACCTCCTCCCTGAGCCAGTTATACCAGGCATCGAGACCCTCTCCGGTCTTGCACGAAATCTCGAAGATAGTCATTCCGGGGTTTATCTTTAAGGCCTCTTCTTTTATTTTTTCCACCGAGCAATCCACATAGGGGAGCAGATCGATCTTATTGATCAGCAAGACCTTTGATTCATGAAACATTAGGGGATATTTACCAGGTTTGTCGTCGCCCTCAGTGACGCTCAGAATCATTGCCTTGAAGTCCTCGCCCACCTTGAATTCCGCAGGACAGACCAGGTTCCCGACGTTTTCAACCACAAGGAGATCGAGGGCATCAAAGTCGAACTCCTTAAATGTATCCCTGATCATATTTCCGTCCAGATGGCATGCGCCACCGGTATTGATCTGCACCGCTGGAATCCCCTTCTCTGCGATCCTCTCCGCATCCTGAGACGACTGAATATCCCCCTCAATGACTCCGATATTCAAATCGTACTTCAGGGCATCGATAGTATTCTCCAATAAACTGGTCTTCCCGGCCCCCGGAGAACTCATCAAATTAAATACCAACAGATTTTTTTCATCAAAAATTGCCCTGTTTTCCTGAGCAATTCGATCATTGGCCTCCAATATGTTTTTCACAACTGATACTTTCATGTTTTACTCCTTTGTTCTGGATACTCGATGCTGGATTCTCGATACTGGATACTCGTTTAGTTTCTTACGCCTTGCGCCTTACGCCTTCAACCCTTCAGTCCACCTCCATCTCCACAATCGACAACTCCTGTCCGGCTATGGTATCGATATGGGGACTGCTGCAATGAGGGCATTCAAATGCGTACTCCTTGATCTCAAATTCCCTGCCGCAATCCCGGCAGGTCCCCCTGAGAGGGATAATTTCCATAATCAACTTCGCCCCCTCCAAATCCGTACCAGAGGTCATTACTTCAAAACAGAAAGAGAGCGATTCAGGAACAATAGCCGAAAGCTGGCCGATATCAAGGCGAACCGATCTTAATACCTTCGCATTATGTTTGCGCATCTCTTCCTGGATAATATCAAGAAGGCTTTGCGCTATGGACATTTCATGCATAAAAAAGCTCTTTCGTGAGAAAAGACCCCGCAAGGTCTCCCATTCCGCTTAGAAAATATAAACTAACCAATTAAATTTGATGGGGATTTCAAAACGGAACGGCAAAAGAGAGGAATATCTCGACTGGTAAATCCGCAATCCCTCCGGGGCGTAGGCCCATACGGGCCGGAGGCCGCAATCCGCAATCCAAAATAGCTTCATCCCTGCTTCAAGGCCACTATCAGTGAGGAAATCTTTTGCCTTGAATCATTGAAGATGCCTGAGAGATTCAAGGAATGATTGGCAAATACGCTGCCCGGGGCGCCGTTAAACACGATCAGGGGTTCAAAATGGCACCTTCCCAGATCTTCAATGATCTTATCAACAAATTTAACCGAGTTTTTATCTTTCAACACTTCACTAAAATCGATTCGAATGGCCTTGAATGATTCATAGAGGGCATACGCAACACCCTGGGCATAATAGAAATTGTCATCGATTTTGTGCCATGGGATGTTGAGTTGGACCAGTTGGGATCCCTCTGTACCCTTTTTGTCATCTTCCTCCATACCCAGGACCGCCTCTCTCCGTTTGGGAGCGTTGATTAGCCGGGTATTCACTCCTCCCATCAGAGAAGCATACTGGTTGAGGAGTTCAACTAAATTGTCCGCCCTCGGATAGAAATGGGACGTACCATTTATCAAACCTTTATAGAACTTCCCCATATCACCATAGGCCTTTGCCCACTTGCTTTCTGCAGATGGGAACCACCACTTGTACGGGTCATTTGAAAGTGCGGTGAAGGCCCCCTCGGCTGAAGGATCGAGCTTATCAGTGGTCCTCATCCGGGAGAGGTTATCCCTTAAAACGCGAATATTATACCTGACAACCTCCAACTCCCCGATCTGAAAATTAGGCATATTGTCGAGAAGGAGCGTGGGCCAGAAAAGATCATTGGGTAGCCAGTTATCAGAAATTTGTTTTATGAGCATTTCATTTGCCTTGATAAATGCCGCGCCCTTCACATGCGTATTCAGTTTGCCCAGTTGGAGCGGCTCGGGCTTTTTTGAATTGATGCCCATAATAATGAGGGTAATCACAACCAGAGCCAAAATGATAAAACAAATAGCCCCAGCGTACTTCTTTTTTTGGGAATCCTTATTTCTCTCTTCCATAGCTTCTCATGATCCTCCTGCAGTGGAACTCCAGGGTTGAATTTTTACCAAATCAGAGACCTGTCTAACGAGTTTTGCAGATAATATAATCGATTTTAGAGGCGCGCAGCCTCAATTGTCAACAGGTAATGACATGTAGCAGTCAAGAAACTGCTGTGGTGTTGATATCCCCCTGTTAAAGGTGATGGTTTCGTAAAAAGTCTCTAAAGCCGTCACTCCCGCGAACGCGGGAGTCCATAAGTGGTTGATTCCCCTGGATTCCCGCGTTCGCGGGAATGACGAAAACGGGTTATTTCTGACTTTTTACGAGTTTGTCAAAGGTAAGGATCCCGAAGGCCTTTTTTATAGATCTTGCCAGACCCTGTTTTGGGGAGGGCTTCCAGAAAATCCACGCTTTTGGGAGCCTTGAAATTGGCCAGATCCTTTTTGCAGAATAAAATAATTTCATCCTCCGTCACCTTGCACCCCGCCTTCAATACCACGCAGGCCTTTACTGCCTCTCCCCAGTGGGGATCCGGCACCCCGAAGACCGCTGCCTCTAAGACGTGTTCGTTCTTATAGAGGACATTTTCCACCTCAGTGGAGTAAACATTTTCACCTCCGGTCAGAATCATGTCCTTTTTCCGGTCCACAATATTGACATATTTTTCATGGTCAATAACAGCGAGATCCCCGGTGTAAAGCCATCCATCCCGGATAGCCATGTTGGTTTCCTCGGGAAGGTTCCAGTAACCGGGTGTCACCGTGTCTCCCTTTACAATGATTTCTCCCACCTGCTGGTCGTCTTCAGCCACGTCATTTCCCTTATCATCCACCACCCTGAGGGTCACATTGACAAACTCCCGTCCGGTCTTTGCCTTGAACCTGAGCTGTTCTTCCCAGGGGAGGTCCTTGAGGTGTTCCTTCAAAATGGAGAGGGTCAGATAGGGACTGGTTTCAGTCATACCGTATGTCTGGATATAGTCGCACTTAAAGACCTCAATGATCTTACGGACTGTTTCAGGGGCAATCGGGGCACCCCCGCTTAACAGGACCCGCAGGCTGGAATAATCAAAATTGCCGACATCCGGATGGTTCACCATCATATTCAGCATGGTGGGGATCAGGTTGGAAAGGGTGATTTTTTCGTGCTGAATGAGTTTCATCACTTCAAGGGCGTCAAATGAGGGTAAAATCACGTGTTTACCGCCTACCCAGGTGATGGCAAATGTGGCCCACGCATCGGCCAAATGAAAGAGCGGGGCCACATGGAACCAGTGATCACTGTCAGCGAGCTGGAGTTCGGCTATGGTGCCCAAAGCATGGCTCTTCACATTCTTGTGGGTCAGCATCACGCCCTTGGGCCGACC
>Ga0222639_1000157_pt1 | contig 31988 bp, 29 predicted proteins | sample AntAcemetagen185_FD_179863 | JGI IMG/M metagenome (GOLD analysis project Ga0222639, IMG submission 179863) | Saline water microbial communities from Ace Lake, Antarctica - #185 | ecosystem: Environmental > Aquatic > Non-marine Saline and Alkaline > Saline | place: Antarctica: Ace Lake...
CTGCCGGGAGTTAACGACGGCGAGAAACTTGAGGAGACCTGTGCATGGCTTGATGAGCGGGGAGCAAAGGGCCTGATTCTCATGCGTTTTGCGAACCGGACTGATCAGGGTCTTATTCTTGGCAATGCCCCCATTATTCCAAATCAGCAACTTCAAACCGTGAGTGAATTCAGGGATCTGGTCACCCGTCTCAATGAAAAATATAATATGAAAATCAGTGGCACGCCGCTCTGGGACCCGGAGATTGGTTCACCATTTGCTATTGCAAACGAGCCGGACCTGCTGGAAAAACTTCCTAAAGTTACGTCACGGGTTACCTGTCTCTCCGGCAGCATTGCTGCCCGACCCGTTCAGCAGATTCTCGATGCCAGGGGCAACCGGACCCGTGTTGTTAATACATCAAAGGAGATTGCCTGTCTGATGACGGCCGATGACCTCAGGGAGCTTGACCCGGATACTCTGGAAGACACCATCATTATTCCCGGGCGGAGTTTCATTCATGAACGTGAGGCGCAGGAGATTCTTACCGGAAATGGCAACCCAAAGACAATAATCCGTGGTCCTGAACTCCTGACGGCCGATGCGGAGATGAGCATGGGCATGAGCAGAAACGAAGTCTTGCAGATCGAACTGGATGGATTTGCTGAGCTCATCCGGCTTATTAACCGGCATGGTGTGCCATACCAATAAGTTTTTTTACGCTTGAAAATTTCCAGCAGATGAATCCTATCCGTAAGCACTGCCTGGGGAGAATGTGGGACGGTGTGTCCCCGTTATCGTGTGTTGTTGTCAACCGGATTTTTGGATTTAGTCCGGAAAAACCGATTTTTTAGCAGAAAACGGGAAAAAACCTTATCATTATAAAGAAAAAGTAATGTCAGGTATATGATGTTCCCTGATTTTGGTTTCCGAAACAATGAGAAATACCTGATTCCGCTTCTCATTATAGTGACAACCATCATCGCTCTGGGTGTGGAACGGTATGCTATTAGTCTGGGGTTCTTTTTTGTCTTTGCCAATCTGCTGATGATCCCGGGTATTCTGCTTGCCTATTATTACACTGAGCGTGGTGTGGTCGCCTTTACATGTGGTATGGTCGCCCTTGGATTCAATTTCATCGTTTTTGGTGGGTATGGCTATGGGCTTGATGTGGTGGCGCCCCGGATTGCGCTTTTTGTTATCATCAGTGTGATTGTTGCTTATCTTTCAATGCAGCTTTCTGAAGAAAAACAGAAGTATGCCTCCATTTTTGAACGGATTGGTACAGCAATCCTCATCCGGAATCAGAAGGGGCAGATTGCAATGGCAAACCGTCAGGCATCTGAACTTCTGGGCTATTCTGAGGACGAACTTGTTGGTATGCGTGTGATTGATCTGATTGCAGAAGAAGATCTCCCCACTGCCCGTGTTCTTGACGATCGGTTCAAAAAGATGGCTCTTTCAGAAGTCACTCCGGTCCGCCCGATGATTAATGAGGATCTCAGCATCAAACGAAAAGACAACGTGAAGCGGGACACTTCGGTCAGCATGGGATATATGCCGGATTCACAGGATGTCATCATCTCATTTAGTGATATTACTGAGAAAAAACAGGCAAAATCACTCTTAAAAGAGCATGAAGAATATCTTCGGCGTATCTTTGATACAGCATTGGTGGGAATCATTATCATCGATACCGAAACACAAAAAATTGTAGACCTGAATAATAACGCTGCAGGAATGATTGGCCTGCCGGCAGAAGCAATCAGGGGAGCAGGCTGCCACCAATATATTTGTCCATCGAATGGAACTGATACTGAAAAATCCGAGAGGGAAAAGTACGGCGAGAAAGAACTTATTACAGCCTCCGGTGTCGCAGTTCCTATTTTGAAAAATGTGAGCAGTATCATGCTCAATGGCAGGGAACATCTGCTGGAGACATTTGTTGATGTAAGCAATGTAAAAGAAGCGTTGGAAGAGATTGAACGGCGTGGTGCGGTCCTTGAAGTGGCAAGTGAGAGTGCAGACTGTCTTCTTAGGCAGAGTGAGTGGGAAAAATGCATCCCGAAAACCCTTTCCGGTATGGGAAATGCCCTAAGGGCAGAGCGGGTGGTTCTGCTTAAGAAGACCACAGACGAGAATACCGGAGAACCGGTTATGGCACAAATGCATCTCTGGAAGCGGGACGAAGACAAACCCCTTCCGGATTATCTGCAGATAAAATCACTCTCATTCTCCAAACACTGTTCGTCCCTGAAGCGCTGGAAGGATATATTATCTACAGGTGAAAGCATTGTCAGTACAGTTTCTGCTCTTCCGGAAGAAGAGCAGACCTTTTTCAAAGGTTCTTTAGACTTATCAATAGCTATCGTTCCGATATTTGCCGGAGAAGAGTGGTGGGGTCTTCTTGGCTTTACAACGGAGTCGCTGGAGCGTGAATGGGCGAAGGCTGAAGTTGATTCCCTTTCTCTTGCTGCCGGTATCATTGGTTCGGCGGTCGAGCGCGATAATACCTATACAATGCTCCTTGCCTACATTCGCGAAGGGTCACTCCGGCTGAAGAATCCGGTGGACCTTATCACCCAAAATCTGGTTGATATAATAGATGAGCTTGAAAGCGATGAGGATGAAGCCGTGGAGATGGAAGATGTCCTGAACCAACTTAAGGTTCAGGTCAAAAACTCAGAGCAGATCATCTTCAATCTCCGTGAGCTGAATCAGGCGATTGTTGGAATGAGCACAGAAATACCAGAAGACTTCAGGACATTCCTTTCCCAATAATAATGACTGACGAGTATAATCTGGATGAGATTGTTGAAGACGAGCCACAGATCTATGTCGTGCTTTCAAAGCCCGGAAAGACAAAGAAGATCAATCTCTCGATCGTCTCACAGGTACTCGACTATGCAGACTCGGCAGTGATGATGGTGACATTTTCACAACCGGCACCCTTTTTGCGGAATTATTATGCAAAGAATGACGTTGATCTGGAACGGGTTACCTTTGTTGATATGATCACGAAATTCGCCGGTGGCAGCATTCCGGAGAATATGAATGACGCTACATTTATGAATGGGCCGGGTGATCTGACCGGGCTGGGGATTGTTATTACTGAAGAACTCAAAAAGGTTCAAAAGGATAATTACTTTGTCGTTTTAGATTCGATTAATGCCATGCTCATTTATCTGGATTCAGGGAAGGTCAGTCGTTTTCTCCATTTCATGGCGAGTAAACTGAGGTTACAGGGACTATCTGGTATCATAATGGCCATTGAACGGGGCCTTGACCCAATCCTGATGACACAGTTGGAATCATTTGCGGATGATCTGATTGATCTGAGTGAGGTTTCTTCATCTGACAGCCGTGCAGTTGATGATGCGGGCAAAGAGTAAGTAAAAAAATATGGGTTTTGTCTATGTGGCAGCTGGCCTTCCTGCTTGATGGCAGATAGTCTCTCCTGTTGAATAGAAAGAAAATCAGACATTCTTAGAAGTCTGGTTTTTGACTATAATCCCGGTTCACCTCAAAATCCCGTTCCCATTTTCATCAAACACTGTCTGAAAAATTCCTATCATGCACGTTTTTCATCAAAAAATGAGAAAAATCCTTATCTTCAGAAAGGAAAAGTAATATCAGGTCTATGATGTTCCCTGATTCTGGTTTCCGAAACTATGAGAAGTACCTGATTCCGCTTCTTATTCTTGGGACAACCATCGTCGCTCTGGGTGTGGAACGGTATGCCATTAGTCTGGGATTTTATTTTGTCTTTGCCAATCTGCTGATGATCCCGGGTGTTCTGCTTGCCTACTATTACACCGAGCGTGGACTGGTTGTCTTTACGTGTGGTATGGTAGCCCTTGCGCTCGTCTTTCTTACCTTCTTCGGGGGGTATGGGTATGAACTCCATGTGGTGGCACCCCGCGTTGCGCTTTTTGTTATCATAAGTGCGATTGTTGCCCATCTCTCAATGCGGCTCAAGGAAGAAAAACAGAAGTACGCGTCAATTTTTGAACGGATTGGTACAGCAGTCATCATCAGAAACCAGGATGAACGGATTGCAATGGCGAACCGGCAGGCGTCTGAACTTCTGGGCTATTCTGAGGATGAACTCATTGGCAGGCCTGTGACGGATCTGATTGCAGAAGAAGATCTCCCCACTGCCCGTGTTCTTGATGATCGGTTCAAAAAAATGGCTATTTCAGAAGTCACTCCTGTACACCCGATCGTAAATGAGGATCTCCTCTTCGTCCGAAAAGACAGGGAGATCCGGGACACCTCGGTCAGCATGGGATATATGCCGGATTCAATGAACGTGATTATCTCGTTTAGCGATATTACCGAGAAAAAACAGGCAAAACTCCTCTTAAAAGAGCATGAAGAATATCTCCGGAGTATCTTCGATACGGCACTGGTGGGAATCATCATTGTCGACACCGAAACACAAAAAATTGTAGACCTGAATAATAACGCGGCAGGAATGATTGGCCTGCCGGCAGAAGCAATCAAAGGAACAGACTGCCATCAGTACCTGAGTACACCGGAAGGAGAAAACGGTGACAATAAACTGATTACAGCATCAGGTGCCGTTGTTCCTGTTCTGAAAACGGTGAGTAAGATCATGCTCAACGGCAGGAAACATCTGCTGGAGACGTTTATTGATGTGAGTGACATCAAAGAAGCGCTGGAAGAGATTGAACGGCGTGGTGCGGTTCTTGAAGTGGCGAGTGAGAGTGCAGACTGTCTTCTCAAGCAGAGTGAGTGGAAAAAATGCATCCCGAAAACACTCTCCGGTATCGGGAACGCGTTAATGGCCGACCGGGTGGTTTTGTATAAGAAAACCATTGACCAGAATACCGGAGTAACGGCCATGGAACAGGTGCATCTCTGGAGAAGGGACGAGGACAAACCGCTTCCGGATTATCTACAGACAAAATTACTATCCCTCTCCAAACAATGCTCGTGCCTGAAGCGCTGGGAGGATGTATTTTCAAATGGTGAAAGCATTGTCGGCGCAGTTTCAACTCTTCCGGAAGAAGAACAGATATTTTTCAAAAATTCTACAGATGCCTCAATAGCTATCGTCCCGATATTTGCCGGAGAAGAGTGGTGGGGGCTTCTTGGCTTTACGACGGAGGTGGTCGAGCATGAATGGGCGAAGGCCGAAATTGATTCCCTCTCTCTTGCTGCCGGCATTATTGGTTCGGCGGTCGAGCGTGACAATACCTATACGATGCTCCTTGCCTATATACGCGAGGGATCACTCCGGCTGAAAAACCCGGTGGATTTCATTACCCAGAATCTGGTTGAGATTATTGATGAACTTGAAGGCGCTGAGGATGAAGAGGTGGAGATGCAGTATATCCTGACCCAGTTAAAAATTCAGGTCAAAAACGCCGAGCAAATCATCTTCAATCTCCGTGAGCTGAATCAGGCGATTGTCGGCATGAGCACAGAAATACCCGAAGATTTCAGGACATTTCTTACCCAATAACAATGACTGCCGAGTATAATCTGGATGAGATTGTTGAAGACGAGCCACAGATCTATGTCGTGCTTTTAAAGGCAGGCAGGACTAAGAAGATCAATCTCTCGATCGTCTCACAGGTACTCGGCTATGCAGACTCCTCGGTAATGATGGTGACATTTTCACAACCGGCCCCATATCTAAGCGATTATTATGCGAAGAACGGCGTCGATATGGAACGGGTTACCTTTATTGACACTATTACCAAATTCGCCGGTGGTAGTATTCCGGAGGACATGGATAACGCTACGTTTTTGAATACACCGGGGGATCTGACGGGCCTGGGGATTATCCTTACAGAAACACTCAAAAAGGTTCAGAAGGATAATTTTTTTGTGGTATTTGATTCAATCAATGCCATGCTCATTTATCTGGACTCCGGCAAAGTCAGTCGGTTTCTCCATTTCATGACCAGTAAACTGAGGTTGCAGGGCCTATCCGGAGTTATAATGGCCGTTGAACGGGGTCTGGATCCAATCCTGATGACACAGCTGGAATCATTTGCGGATGAAATACTTGATCTCACAGAAGCTCCTTCATCCGTCTCAAAAATATCAGAGTTGCGACAAAAAACTCAGAATATAAAGGATTCTGATGAATAAATCTCTTAGACTATTCTTTTTGGTGTGATGAAATTGGGAGAAAAAGGACTTTTTTCACGCCTGTTCAGGCGTAAAGATACACAAGAAAAAGCAGCAGATCTGGCGGCAGAGGCAGCTTTTGTCCTCATCAATACGTCGGGGGAGTCAGCGGCTCACATTTTAGAGGAGCGGTCTGAAGATGAAGAACCGCTTCCTGAATATCTGGCAAAAGTCAGTGATATTGAGGCGGTCTGCCGGAATCTTACACTCTGTCGAAATAAACAGCAACTCCTTGCCGTCATTGGCCGGGAAGTCAGCACCTATCCTCTCACCCTCCCTGAACAGATGTATGCATCTTTTGCCGCAAAAGTGAACAATCTGCCTGCTTCCTATCGGGACGCGTTGCTTCCTGCGATCCATTCTCAGATATTTGACGCGTATCATGACCTGTTGCGACTGTACCGTGCCGGAGAAGATGCGGTACATGACGAGCCCTGTCGTGAAGATTTGAGCAGGTATTGTGCTATGGTTGTGGCAGCGTGCCGGGCAAAAGCGGCACAAAAAGACCCAACAGCCCTCTGGATGAAATATCTGCTGGCCTGCTATTCGATGTATGTTGCAGAAGAACCAGCCCATCCGGTGGGGACTCCTTTCCCCGGCGGTCAGATTGTCGATACATGGGACGGCGTGTATTACTGTCCGGTTCGTAATCAGGCTGATGATGTGCCTTTTGCCCTTTGTTCGTTCTGCCCTGCGGTGCAGTCTGATGAACCGATCTATCCCTGGTCGTATAAAATCCGGCAAAAACGTGAACGGCAGGCGTCACTACAAAATTACTGGACGAATTACAAGGGATAAGGTGCTTCCGAAAATTCTGTAGGTTACTACCAAGCGGTTGAGATCAGAGGCTAAAAAGATATGAGGAATCCTGTTTTCTCAGGGACGTTCTTCTTTTTTCTTGAGATAGACGCTGCTTACATCACACCCTGCCCCGCATGAATCACTGTTTTTATCGATGACCCGGTAGGCACTGGCAAGGACCGTTGCCTGGGCAAGTGACCCGGCGATGAGCACAGCTTCAAGAATCTCTTCTTTTGTGGCACCCATCCGAAGGGCACTTTTCTTGTGGTATTCAAGGCAGTGATCACACTGCAGTGCTGCACCGACGGCAAGACTGATGAGCTCGACGATCTTTGGTTCAAGGGAACTTGTTGCGGAGATGGCATTTTTGTAGAGCAGATGGGAGATGAGCACCTCCGGATGAGTGGACATCTTCTCGAAGATCAGGGGGACATTCCCATAATCTGTCTCTACATTTTCCAGCCACTTTTCTGCTGCTTCTTCTTTGCCTGAGTTGACAATTTCCTGTAAAACATCCTCATATTTCATAGGGGGTCTCCAAGTCTCTGAAAGATAAGAGCAGAAAAATGGGGTGATCATTCTGCCCGGAATATATAATGAAAATCACTTCATGATTTGTCATCGAAACAAGTGTGAAGCTGTCGCTTCATACCTGTTTACTATCAGATCATGATGGCCGTATCTGAAAAGCGTTTGATCTTCAATAGAATATAATTGCGCATTTTGGATTGTCGGATTTCAGTGACGTCTGCGACGGTTACATCCTCGTCAATCACCGTGGTGCCGATTTTTTCAGCAAATTCTTCATACGGCAATTTAACCCGCAATCCGTCAATCTGAACTGTAATGGGTGTTGGGTGGGTAGATCCCTCTGTGATGCCCCATGTATCATCAAGCACCTTCATGAGGCGTGCAGGCGAGACCGAGAGAGGATCTTTTGCGATACCTTTGCGCACCTCTGTTAACACCTGCGAGATTTCATCGACCAGTTCATCGAGCTTGTTAATCTCTCCTTCTTTTCTCATACGATGCCCAACCCGCCCGATGTTTCCCACATATCCTTCGACCGGCGGGTCAATGATCTTCTGAAGCGCTGCTGTATCCGGCCCGCCTGAGAGAATGATCGGTACCGTAATTCCCCGCCGGAGGGTGGGGAATTTGTGTTCGATACAGGCCTCAAAACTCCCCAGCAGGTACACGGCACAGTCGTGTTCGTTGATGACATTGCGCTCTTCGATGGAGAGGTTCGCGATCCGTTTACCAAAACCCCGTGCGAGACCGACCATGTTCGTTTTTGCTCCGGAACGGCGCAGATACTCGGCGATATCACAGGAGGAATGTGGCAGATGGTGGATCTCAAGGGAGGGTGAAACAACGGCGATCTCAGTCCCAACGAGGGGAGATTCAGATACTTCTCCGGCAAGAGGGCGGGAGATCTCCCGGATTAGTTCAATGTCTTCCTGGGGCACCAGCGCCTGAACAACAACATCTGAGGCAATTACGTGCCGCTGAATAATAAAACCGCCAAGGTCGTCGATCAAATCGGTGACGATGTCGTGCTTATAGACGCCGCCCTTGTAGGTGATAGGAACAAAGGTCATTGTTCTGCCTCCATTGCGGCAAACTGTTCGGCCACCAGTGTTTCAACAACATCTGCAGGAAGGGTATCCTCACTTGCCACATAATAGAACCGGTTGTCTTTGTGATACTGGCGGCGGACTTTAAAGCCCTCCGGGGCTGCCCACTGGAGGCCGTAGATAAGATCCCGGTACATCCCTTCGCTGGGATCAACGACGACGATATCGGAGAGTTCGTCTACTGTTACCGGTTCGTGTGGATGGACAACAACGGTAAAGCGATCCGGTTGATCAATGTTGTCCCGGCCGAAACGTTCCCAGAGAACCGTAAGCATCGCCGCAAGAGAACTCTCGCTGCCCACATCAAGGAGCAGTGACCCGTCCGGCTTTGGGAGCACATTACAGAAATTTCCGATGCGAATAAGACCGGGAAGTTTCTTGGTAAAACCGACGGCGATGAAAACCGGTAGTTCTGGATCGATGCGGACCCGAAACTGCCCAATGATCCGGATGAGATCAAGATCCAGCAGTACATCAGAGATAATCCCCCGGTACATTTCAGCACCGGCTGGTTCGGGGCAGTCGATGACAAAGTACTCAAACGCCTTCATGGCTGGCTACTCCATAAGGACATAGCCGGATGAGAGGAGCGCTGAGCCGACCGAGCCGATATACTGTGAATGGTGGGGCACCAGAATCTCTGTCTGCAGGAGCGCTCCCATCTCCTTCACAAGCCCCTCGATAAGCGAGGTGCCGCCGACCATGATCACCGGCTCTTTGATGTCGATCTCCTGAAGCTGCTGTTCGAAGACCTGCTCGGCAACCGAGTGGCAGGCCGCAGCAGCCACATCCTCTTTACTATGGCCTTCAGCAAGAGCGTTAACGAGACTCTGCGTACCAAAGACGATGCAGTAACTGTTCATAGGCACCACTTTAGAATTGCCTTTAACAGCAAGGGGGCCAAGTTCGGTGATGTCAACGCCGAGGCGTTTTGACGTCATCTCCAGAAACCGCCCGGAAGCACCGGCACAGATGCCGCCCATCGTAAAGGTGCCCGGGATACCGTCCTGCACTGAGATTGCCTTGTTGTCCATGCCGCCGATATCGATAACGGTGGCGTCGCCCTGCTGTCTGTCTGCCAGGAAGACCGCTCCCTTGGAGTTGACGGTCAGTTCTTCCTGAATGAGGTCGGCATTGAGTTTCTCGCCAACCAGGAACCGGCCGTACCCTGTCGTGCCGATAGCGTCAAGATCTTTTCGGGTGATGCCTGCTTCCTGTAGTGCAGATTCTATCGCACTCTCAGCAGATTTCATCACTTCGGTTGTTGGCACCCATCCGGTTCCGATAATTTTGTTATCCTGCATTATCACTGCCTTGGTGGTCGAAGAACCGGAGTCAACACCCATGGTGGTGCCGACCTGTTCTTCTCTCGCTAAAAGAGCACGGCGGCGGGCGATGGTGGTAAGGGCTTCCATTCTCGTTAAGAGTGTACCGGAAGTCGTGCGTTCGGTAAATGAGTAACTGACGACCGGCAGATCTGAGTGAGTATGAATGTAGCGGCGCAGTTCATTGCGTACGATGGCCGCCTCAGAACAGCGGAAACAGGTGGCAATAAAAACGGCGTCAGCCTCAACCTTCTCCTTGACAAGGGCCCGTGCACGGGCGATGGCAAGTTTCAGGTCAGCACTGCGGACTTCCAGACCAAATTCCTGAGAGGCCTCTTTGATATCATTCAGAGTTACATCCGGGAAGAACATCTCAGCATTGACTGCTGCTGCGGCATCGTAGATCTCGGTCTGGATACCTGAATGTTCAGACCCACAGGATAACTGGGCAATACGTACCGGGTGTTCCTTCATGATGTCTCACCTCCGAGACCTTCCAGAAATGTTTTAATTTCTCTCACAAATTCAATTCCTTCGTCATCGTTTCGTGGATAGGTGATGTCCAGCACCGGGATAGTCGCGCTTTTCTCACGTATCAGGAATTTGATCAGCTCGTTGGTACGGGCGCATCCCTGGCATCCAAAGGCAAGATCGGCGTCGTTTACGATGATGGCTGCCTCAGCCTGTTCAATCAGCGGTCCAAAAAGGGCCATTCTCCCCCGTACACCTGACGGAACTTCTACAGCTGCATATTTCAGACCTTTCTTGGGGTCTTCGGGAGTCATCTGGAGTGGGGGGGATTCTATACTTGGTGTCTGGATATGCTCCCGAATTTGCACGGCGACATTGAGGGGCGTATGGCCATATCGCTGGACAAGATCTGAGAGAATGAGGCTTGTTGATGGATAGATGAAAACGTCTGCCATATTTTTACTGCTCCTCTTCCTGAATGATAGTCATAAGGCGTTCGACTTCGAGCGGACCCGCTTCATGTTTCATGTCGCGGACTGTTGTGGGTTGTTCATCGGCTGACTGGGGTGAATCTGCGGCTTCAAGGCCCTTTGAGACATAGCGGATGAGACTCATCTCAAACTCATGCCCGTAGTATCCCGGGCGTGCTCCGCCGAGGTTAGCCCGACAGCGCCGGATGTCGCCGGGCGGAAATCCCCGATCTTTGACAAAGATGTGGTGGGGGTCTATCTCCCGTAGTTTTGTGATAATGGCATTCACCTCTTCTTCTGTGCCCGTGATCATCATACCAAAGCAGGTCTCTTTGATCATGACCCCGTCTGAGATCTCGTACGCACGCACGGCAAGAGACTGAGGTGTAGTATTGGGAGAGTCAACAAAGACATATTTGGTGACCGTGCCGATGAACTCCGGTTCATATGGTGGTTTGATCACAGTTTCACCTCACGGATGAAGACCGGACTGCCATCTTTGAGACCAGCAAGCTTCTCCGGCTGAAGGACCGTTCCAATAATGTTGGTTGCATCGAATGGTTCTGCGGTAGGCCCGAATTCGGTATGTTCGTTGATCCTGACTCCGATCATCCCAGTACCTTTTCGTGAGTCATTGGTCATGCCAAGGGCATGTGCGGGAACCATCTCTGAAGGGGTATTCTCAAGATGTACTCTTGTTTTTGTTGAGACCGTTGGGTTAAAGAGATACACATCCTCGTAGGTGAAATAAAGGGGCAGAACTCCGGTTGCGTGCCACTTCAGACCGGTAACTTCCCGAAAGACTGCGCAGGAGTCCGGAGCATGTTCATCGTCCAGTGAGATGTCGATGACATCGCTGGAAGGCACGGTGGTGAGTTCTGCTGTACCGGCAGCAAGCACTTCCATCGTCGTTGCCGGGAGCTGGTTGACCACAATCCTGTTTGCTTCATCGGTATCGATATCGAGGTGCACACCCCGGTTCTCTGCTATCTCTTTGCCCTCTTCCAGCGTGAGTCCCAGCAGGTCAAACTGGTGGGGTAGTATCTCAATAATACACTCCTCACCCTTCCCGGCAAGTTTCGCAATTTCAATGCCGTGTGAAATACGGGCGACAATAGTATGAGCCGGTGTGCCAGCGAGATCAGCAGTATAGATATAGATGCTTCCGCGGTTGCGTCCTTTTACCCGTGCGGTCATCGTTCCTTCCAGACGGGACCCTTTCTTCTCGGGCAGCACATCGGTGCCGCTCATGACATCGTCGCGGATATGAGTACTGGAGGCAAGAGCGATGGTATAGCGTCCTGACGCAAGTGCGATGAGCATATGCTCAACACTCTCGGCCGTTGTAGTGTCAATATCTTCTTTACCAAATCCTTCTGCCGTTGCTTTCAGTCGGGTGATAATTTCCATACCGTCTTCGAGTGGCAGAGACTGGTCGATGGTGGTAAAGGAGTTTGACACATCTGCCCGTGCAACGATACGCTCGAAACTGTTGATTGTATCCTTCTGTGTCCAGAGTGGTGGAATCCCTCTGCCTGAGACCACCTTTCCAATAACGCCACCGCCCTCTGCCGCTCCATAATCGGCGACATGACGGGCACGGGAGAAGACCAGACAGGATTTGCTGGGCGCATACCCCTGGCACCCCAGAATCAGGTCGTCTTTTTCATATCGGGTGGATGTTCGGACTGGTGCATAGGCTGCCGGAAAACTTCCGAATGCTGCAGACTGGCGGTCCTGCCATTTCAAAAGAGGAGTGATGCCGGTAATACTTTCCTGGAAGAGGTGTGTGCCTTCTGGTTTTAGTTCAACAACCAGTTCGCCTCTTGATGTAAACAACCGGATGCTACTGGTTGTCTCTGATGTCTCTTCTCCCGGACGCACAACAGCGACCGAACACTCCGGAGGATGGTCCGGAATGAGTTGCGAAAGCAGACTTCCTTTTGGGAGTTTTTGCTCTTCTCCGTCCAGGAGAACAGTTATCATACGTTATTCTTATCCTTCAGGCTGTGCCATTATTTCGCGTTCTTCTGCCGAGAGAAGATCAAGTATTTCCTGTGTCGGACCGATTTTCACAATCTTTCCGTTTCGCATCAGTGCCAAACGGTCACAGATGTCAGCCACAAATCCCATGTCGTGAGAGACGACGATAAAGGTCTCATCCATCTCTTCACGGGAATGCAGGATTGAATGTTTCACATCGATCTTGGTGATCGGATCCATCGTTCCGGTTGGCTCGTCCAGGAGAATGATCCGTGGTTCGCGTATCAGCACCTGAGCGAGTGCTACCCGGTGTTTCTCTCCCTCGGAAAGCTGGTCCGGGTGGCGGTTGAGAATCTCCCGACTCTTTTCTTCGGTGAAACCTGCCATCGTGAGGGTAATAATGGCTTTATGCATGGCAAGCTGTTTAGGGAATTCAAGGCCGATGGAGTCCGTGAGATTATCAAGAACCGATCGGTGTGGATAGAGATCGTATTCCTGGTGCAGAAGGCCGATGTATGCCTTGGCCCGTCCACGGTGCAGGAATCCGGGTTTGGTCATATCAACCCAATCGTCACCGATTCTGATGTTCATACTGCCACCGGTGGGCTCGATAATACCAGAGATGATCCGTGAAAGTGTTGTCTTCCCGGCCCCGCTGGTCCCGATGATGCCAAAGATCTCTTTCTCCTTCACATCGAATGTTACACCGTCAACTGCTTTGATGACGCCCCGGTCAACTGAGATATACCGTTTGACGACATCTTCTGCCTCCAACACATTCTCTCCCAGTTCAGTCACATCATATGTTACGTTGTCATCTTTTGCCATCTTCATGAAGGCGTCAATGACTTCGATGGGTTTCCCGATTGCTGTTATGACACCCTCTTCTAACAGAAGTGCCCGGTCACAGATATCTTCTACAACCTGAGAAAAGTGAGATGAGACGAGCATTGCCATATTATTGTCCTCTGCTGCGTCCTTGAGAACATCATGGACTACCTTTGCCGTGCGTGGATCCAGCGTTCCGGTTGGTTCATCAGCACAGAGCAGCACCGGATCTTTTGCGAGCTGGCGGGCAAGAACTACCCGCTGTTTCTCTCCCCCTGAGAGGTCACGGGCAATATGCATCATGCGGTGGGAGAGCCGAACCTGTTCTAACAGTTCAATTGCCCGGTTGATTGCTTCCTGCTCCGGATATTTTATATCACTGAGTGCGTGGAGCACGTTTTCAATGACCCGGTCGTCTCCGTACAGGGCAAACGTTCGCTGGAACATGATGGCGGAACGACTCATCATGCGGCGTTTGAGCTGAGCGTTCTCCTCGTCCCAGAGATCAAAGTCCAGTTTTTCAAGGATTGCACCACATTTTGGGCAGGGTTCACCTACATTCGACTGTACATCCATAAATGTACAGTTGGGACAGGCTGAAGTGTGGAACAGAACGCGCCCGCTTGTCGGGGCCTGGTCAATTCCACGAATCAGGTGCATCAACACGGTCTTACCGGCTCCACTTCTTCCGATAATTCCGAGTATTTCGCCTTCTTTCATCTGGAAATTGACATTATCAAGAACCTTCGTTCCATCAAATTCCATTGTGAGATTTTCTATTGTCAGCAACGGCGGCATAAATCTATCCTCTGTAATTCTTATTGTTGAGTATTATGAGTTAATTCTTTACATATGCGCGTAATTCACCGGGCGTGTTCCGGCGGCAATTCAGGGGTTTTAATCCGGTTTCTTCTTCATTGAGCAGACGATTGAGAGAATTTCGCTGATCGCATTAATTGTCATGTCAGCGGCCTCTATCAGTTCTCCGGGTTTTTCTGTTGTCTGCTGCAGTGAAAGAACGCCGAGATCGGCAGCTTTCAGAGCTTTACGGTCGTTCATCCCATCACCGACCATGATGACGGTGTCATAATGTTCCTGAAGATCTTTTACAATCTGAGCTTTTATGGAGGGGGTCGCGACCCCGTGAACGTTGTCATGCGGGATGTTGAGATAGTCTGCCATTTTGATCAGTTTGTCTGTCCGGTCCCCGGAGGCAACGTAGGTGGCAACACCCATTTCATGCAGAGAGCAGATCGTCTCTTTCGCATTGCAGAATGGTCGTCCGCCTGAGGTCATGACAAATTCAATACCCGGCAATGTAAGATTGATCATTACGCCGGAATTCAGGGCGACAACCGGTTCGCGCTTGCACTGATCCCAGACATTGCGGATGCACTCTTTCACATCTCCGATAGTTGCGTGACTGTCAGAATAGAGCGCATCAGCTACACGTTCACAGGCCACGACCTGACTGGCACAGGCGACACCGTAGGCAATCTTCTGCTCGGTAAGATAGTCCGAGAGTTTTTTCTCAGACGGCTCTTCCATAATGTCCAGAGTATGGGCGTAGAGCAGAACAAGCACCCGGCCTTTTGCAGCGTAGGTAAGTTCGGTTGATTCGATGTCAGGCAACAGTTCCTGTGAGCGGACATCTTTGGCGACCCGGTAGGTCCGAAGCAGTGTTCCTGCACTGTCAAATACAACGGCAATAGACATGATGATCGTTGGTCAGGGGATCTGACTTCAATATATGGATTACCTGTTCTCTAAGAACAATCTTCCCTTTCGGCACAGCAGAGCAAACAGTTAACATGATTGCTTGGTACAGATTGTTTAATTATCTTAGATAACAGTTGAAACCCAGACTTCTCAGAATGTCCGGTTTTATTCATATGGTGCCAAAGGTTTGTCACTATATCTCTGAATATCTAAGATAATGTTGACCAGGATGTGATGATATATGCCAGATGTAACTGCAACGTATTTTTTCAGGGCACAGAAGGGCACGAAACCGGAAGAAGCGGCACAGGCAATCTGTGACGAACAGACGACTGGAACCTGGACGGATCTGACGACGCGTCTGTCGTATGTGAAGGCATATGATGGATGGTATGAATCTGTTGAACCTGAGGGTGCCGGGTATATTACTGAGATCCACTACCCTGCTGAGATTTTTGAGCCGGGCAATATCCCGCAGTATCTCTCGGTTGTCGCTGGGAATCTATTTGGTCTGGGGAGTCTGGATGCGGTCCGGCTCCTTGATATTGACCTGCCGGACAGTCTGGTGCCTTTCTCCGGCCCGAAATTCGGGATCAAAGGAGTGCGGGATCTGCTGGGAACCACCACCCGCCCTCATGTGGGAACGATCATTAAGCCGAAGGTTGGCCTGAACCCGGCGGATACGGCGTTTGTGGCAAAGGAGGCAGCGCTTGGTGGGATTGATTTCATCAAAGATGACGAGACCCTGACAAACCAGGCGTTCTGCCCGATAGAGGAGCGTCTTGAAGCTGTGATGGACGCTCTTGACGAGGCGTATGATGAGACGGGACATAAGGTTCTCTATGCGGTCAATGTCTCGGTGGGGGGCGATGAGATCGTCAGCCGGGCTGAAGCACTGATTGAATTGGGAGCCAATGCCGTAATGGTGGATGTTTTGACCAGTGGTTTTTCAGCTGTGCAGGCACTTGCCAAGGATCCGGCGATCTGTGTGCCGATTCATGTGCACCGGACAATGCATGGCGCGATGACCCGCAATCCTGAACACGGCATCGCCATGCGACCCATTGCCAGGCTTGTGAGGATGCTGGGCGGCGATCAGCTTCATACCGGCACGATCTCAGGGAAGATGGGCCATGATCCGCAGGAACTACTTGGCGATAATGCGGCACTCACTGAACCTTCCCACGGTCACGTCCCGACCTTTCCGGTTGCCTCAGGCGGACTGCATCCGGGCAAGGTCAATGCTGAACTGAAAGGACTGGGGACGGATATTGTGCTCCAGGCCGGCGGCGGTGTCCACGGACACCCTGACGGGACACGGGCCGGTGCGATGGCGATGCGGCAGGCAGCAGATGCATTTATGGAAGGGATGAGCGCTCAGGAGTATGCCGTGGATCACCCGGAGCTTGCAAGGGCTCTGGAGCTATGGGGCACCTCGTAAGCAGAAAAACGCGGAATAATATAAATCACCAACAATCTTTTTTGATCTTCCGTGAAACCCGGCAAGTTGGCCCGTTACCAATCGGCATCTTTCATTGCCCCCTGAGATCAATATATTCTTTGGCTGATGTATTACGAAAATTACTGGTGCTGTGGCCCGAAGCCCTGCACAGTGCCGAAAAAAAGACGGCAGATTATACCAACCAAACTTAAAAAGGACACTAATATGGAGATATCATTTGTAAAAATGCACGGAAACGGGAACGACTTCATCCTCATTGACGAGATGGAGGGCACAATCATTCCTGATGAGATGAAGGGAGACTTCGCTGAACTCTATTGTGACCGCTGGTTTGGCATTGGTGGTGACGGGGTAATCTTTGTAAGCCCTTCAGAGGCAGCCGATGTAAAAATGAGTCTCTTTCAGCCGGATCGGAGTGAGGCAGAGATGTGCGGCAACGGGATTCGCTGCCTTGCCATCTATGCACAGTCTGCCGGACTCGTGAAGGACACCTGCACGGTCGAAACGATGGCCGGTGTGCTGGATGTCGTCTTCACTGAACAGGGGGTTGCTGTTACGATGACTGATCCGGTTTTTGATCGGGGGGGACTGCCGGCGACCGGCGATGCTGATGCAGAGTATTGTGAGGAGATCAATGGTCTGATGGTCTATGCTGCAAACACCGGTGTGCCGCATGCCGTCGTCTTTGTCGATGATGTTGCGGCAGTTGATCTCATGAAGGATGCTCACCCTATCAGATTCCATGAGAGTTTTCTGCAGGGTGCCAACGTCAATTTCGTGCAGGTTACGGGTGAGAACGAACTGACTATCAGAACCTTTGAACGGGGTGTGGAAGAAGAGACCCTCTCGTGTGGGACGGGTGCGACCGCGTCTGCTGCCATCGCGTATCGGCTGAAAAAGGTGGGCAGTGACGTGCTGGTGCAGACGGCAGGAGGACCGCTCTCTATTACGGTCGGCGAGAAAACTGTCATGAACGGACCGGCAACCGTTGTGTTTTCAGGCGTTATATCGTTCTGATACCGTCTTCAACAATATCAAAAATAATTTCTTTTCCTTCGGGCTGCGACCGGTGTTTCTCAAGAATGGCCCGCCGGTGCTTCCCGTTTTTCTCAAGACGCACGATAACCTTTGAGATGTGCTTTAGGCCCGTTCCCCCGAGTCCGGTGAGCTGGTCTATTTTGAGGTTATGATAAACCTGATTTGTGACCAGCACCGGAATATCATATTTTTTGGCATACCCTAAAAGGCAGACCATCTGGGTTGTCAGTCGCCGCTGCACCTCGCCGTGCATGCCGGTTTCCGTCCGGTACAGGGCAGTAATAGAATCAGCGACCAACAGGCCGATGTCGTTTTCCCTGAAGATGGCCTCACACTGGTCCACCATCAGTCCCTGCTGGTCAAAGTCTACCGGTTCATAGACATAGAGCGACTTTGCAAGCTCGCCTGCCTCCGGTCCGGCAATCTGGGAGAACCGCTCGGCAGAGAACCCTTCACTGTCGATGAGAATAACGCCTCTGCCGGAATGAAGAACCGAGCAGGCGGCGCAGGTGGCAATCGTGCTCTTACCGCTTCCGGCCTCGCCATAGATCTGGATGATGACACGCCGTTCCATCCCGCCGCCGATCAGGTCATCAAACCCGTCGGCACCGCTGGGTAGTTTCTCTTCTATTTCCATGCGTTCTCCCATCCGGGAACACTTTTCCATCCCTCTTCCTCGACCAGACGGCTGACGGTCCGAAGTGGCATCCCGGTTGTTCTGGCGCACCGGCTTGCGTCTTCAAATTCAGCCTTGAGTGAAACGATCTTCCCCTCAAGCCAGCCAACCTTGATCGGAATCAGGTAGTTTTCAGTTCCGATGGTGATCGATACTTCTTCGAAGCTTCGCTTAATGGTGCTGCGGTGAACGGATGGCAGAGAACGCACTCCCAGGGTTCCCAGTTCACTGATGAGAATGCCGGTCAGCGTTGCCGAGGTACCCGGTGTGCATACTACCCTGATAAGGTGGCCGGACCGCCCTTTTTTCATCACAATCGGCATCGCCGAGGCGTCACGGGCCCCGTTTTCCATCAGCCGTTCAATGGTATAGGCGATGACTTCCGGCGTGACATCGTCCACGTTCGTCTCAAGAAGGGTAATCTGGCCTTCTGCTGACATGTCCTGCTCTTCTGTCTTTGCCAGCAGCACCCGGAGCACATTTGGCACATCCGGTGGATCGCGGGTGCCCGCCCCGTGGCCGATGCCCTGGATGGTGAGTATCGTAGTGTTTTCATCATAACCGGGAAACGCAGCGGTAAAGGCGGCAAGGAGTGCAGCACCCGTTGGTGTGCAGAGTTCTGACTCTTCAGACCCAAAATGAACCGGCAGTCCTCCTTCTTTGAGAATTGCAAGGGTTGCCGGGGCAGGAACCGGATAAGTGCCGTGAGCACTCTCTATCGTCCCGCTGCCGAGACAGACTGGCTTTATGGCAACGGCGTCCGGTGCCAGCTGAATGAGGGCCGTGCAGGCTCCTATGACATCAGCAATGGCATCGTCTGCTCCCACCTCGTGAAAATGGGCGTGTGATCCGTGAATGGTCTCTTCGGCATTTTTGATGCGGCCGTAGACCTGTGTTGCAAGGGCAACGGCCTCCGGCGCTGCATCGGCGTTTGAAAGGATGGCGATCACCTCATCCGGGGTCCGGTGGGCTGGCCCGGCATGGGTGTTGATTTTTATTGCAGAGACTCCGCATCGCTTCACACGCGTAATTTCAGGGTCAGCGACAACCGATGCCATCGCACGCCGGACGGGGACTTCGTCTGCCCCGGCGTCCAGCAGTGCTCCGGTTATCATATCGCCTGCCGCCCCGTGAAACGGGTCGAAAAGAAGAATCCGCATAGTTGTAAGTATGTAGAAATCATAGCATATAAGCAGTGGTGAATAAACGCGTGGAGATTCAGCTCAAAGTGGATAGTGCCTATCCGGAAGATCAGGGGCGGGGGCTTGTCCGGCTCGACCCGGATTCAATGCTTCGTCTGAGGGTTTCGCCCGGTGAGATCGTCGAGATTCAGGGAGGACGCCGGACCGTAGGTAAGGTCTGGCGGCAGAAGGTCGGAGACTGGAATCTGGGCAAGGTGCGGCTTGATAATTATATCCGCAACAACGCCGAGTCACCGGCCGGGGATCTGGTCACCGTCTCAAAAATACCAAAGGAGATCAAGGCAGTTAAGGTGCTCCTTGCCCCTCCTGAATCTCTTCCACGTCAGATTCCAATTAATTTTTCAGCTACTGAACAGTTGCTGACCGATTATCCGGCAGTGGTTGGTGATTCGGTTCCTATCCCGGTAGGTGCTCCGTTCATGCCACAGCAGATTGTGCCGTTTGTTATCGAGGAGATGGAGCCCGCTGATGCGGTGATGATCTCACGGGATACCCAGATCGACTTCTCGGATACCCCGGCTGAAGGCTTTGAGGGATTCCCGCTCGTTAGTTACGAGGATATCGGGGGCCTGAAAAAGGAACTCCAGAAGGTGCGTGAGACCATTGAACTACCGCTTCGCCACCCCGAACTCTTTGCCCGTCTGGGTATCGAACCGCCCAAGGGAGTGCTGCTTTACGGACCGCCGGGCACTGGCAAGACGCTGATCGCAAAGGCGGTCGCCAGTGAATCCGGCGCTCATTTCATCTCGATTGCCGGACCGGAAGTGATCTCAAAATATTACGGCGAGAGTGAACAGCGCCTGCGCGAGATCTTTGACGAAGCTGAGGAACATGCGCCGTCGGTGATCTTCATTGATGAACTGGACTCGATTGCACCGAAGCGTGAGGATGTGACGGGCGAGGTCGAACGGCGTGTGGTGGCGCAGCTTCTGACGATGATGGACGGTCTGGAAGAACGCGGGCAGGTCGTGGTCATTGGTGCGACAAATCGTGTTGGCGCCATCGATCCAGCGCTTCGCCGTCCGGGTCGTTTTGATCGTGAGATAGAGATTGGGGTGCCGGATGAGGATGACCGTCTGGAAGTCCTGCGCATTCACACCCGTGGGATGCCCATCGGCGACGATACGGCTCTTCAGGAAAAGAGAGCGGCAGTGGATGCCTCTGCCAGAAAACGCCAGGTAATGGAAGAGGAATATCTTGAACTCCAGCGCCTGTTCTCAGAAAACGCAGGTTCCATCCACGAATATACCCAAAAAAGTGCTGCAACAAAAGCCGAACTTCTTGCTCTTGATATTATCATTACGTCCCTTGAGCAGATCTGTGCAGAAGCACGTGACGACAAATCAGAGGACCATGTCGGCGTTTCTGAGGATGAGGCAGAACTGGGGCGGGAACGGTTTGAACAGGCAAAACTGCAGGACCGTCTTGGTAAGGAAGAAGAGATCCTGAAAAAGCTTGACGCTGGTGCGGAACAGATCAAATCCGATATCGACCTTAAAACAGAGGAAATACGGCTGACTGTCGAGGCTGAGGTGGGCCTCGAGGAAGCGGTCCGGCCGGTTGAAGAGGATTTCACTGCCGAGAAAGAGAAGATTCTCCGCATTTTTAGTGCAAAGACAACGGGTTTTGTCGGCGCTGATCTTGCTGCTCTCGCCCGGGAAGCAGCGATACGGGCTCTCCGCCGACATCTGCCGGATATTGATCTCAATGAGGATGCGATTCCAGAAGACGTGCTCAAAACAATTCAGGTCTCAAGCGATGATATGATGGCGGCTTTCCGGGAGACGAGCCCCAGTGCGATGCGTGAGATCTTTTTAGAGGTTCCGCGGGTCCGCTGGGATGAGGTTGGGGGACTTACTTCCGAGAAAGAAGAGGTGCGTGAGACCGTCGAGTATCCGCTGACCCAGCCTGAAAAGTTTGAGGCACTTGGTATTGAACCGCCGCGGGGTGTGCTTCTCTACGGGCCGCCGGGGACCGGGAAGACGCTGATTGCCAAGGCCGTTGCGAACGAATCCGGTGCTAATTTCATCCCAATCAGGGGACCACAGCTCCTCTCGAAATGGGTCGGTGAGAGTGAACGGGCGGTGCGTGATATCTTCCGGAAAGCCCGGCAGGTTGCACCGTCCATCATCTTTTTTGATGAACTGGATGCCTTTGCCCCGGCACGTGGCGGGTCAGAAGTGCAGGCGATAGAGAATGTCATCAACCAGATTCTGACCGAACTTGACGGCCTTGAGGAGATGCATGGTGTTATGGTCATGGGCGCGACAAATCGCCCTGACAGGATCGACCCGGCGCTGCTTCGGACCGGGCGTTTTGACCGCCTTGTCTATATCGGGGAGCCGGATGAGAAAGGGCGGGCAGAAATCCTTGCCGTGCACATGCGGATGATCCCGATAGAAGGCTCAGAATTCAATGGGGCGGCAGAGGCACTCTCTCACCTCGGAGATGAAGCGATTGATGCTCTGGTCAGAGATGCACCAAAGCGTATTCTGACTCTCTCGGATCTTCCGGCAATTCCGGAAAAAGAGGGTGAATCTGGCGGAGAATCTCCCTTAACGACCAAAGAGCGACTGAACGCCTTTACGGTTGCTCTTCAGTCCCACAACAAACGCTTTGCCGACCCGGCACGTGAGGCACTGATTGCGACGCTCGCGGAGAAAACAACCGGCTATGTGGGCAGTGATCTCGCTCTCCTCTGCCGTGAAGCAGGAATGGCGGCACTACGTTCGAATGATACGACAGTCGGAGAGCGGCATTTCAACGAAGGGCTTAAGAAGGTCCACCCGATGATGAACGATCGGGTCAGGGAACATTACGGCAGAATCAGGAATTACTTCAAAGGCGGGCTGGCACCTGAGGTTCAGCCACCTGAATACCAGTGATTCCCGACCAACTCAATACCTTTATCCTCCATCGGATAAGATCTTTCAACAGAAACGTGTGAAGCGCCAGTTTCACTCGTTTTAATGGTAAATCACGGAGTGATTTGTATGAGAAACATGTGAGGCGTCAGCCTCTCTTGTTTTAGTGGCACATCCTGACGTGATTACCACCAGATAACCGGAGTTTTATGACACTATGGTAAACTGCACCACCTTTCTTGACACCCATGTACGGCTGGGAGACAAACTGGCCCTGGTCCACCCGAAGGCAGGGACGGCGTATTCCTACAACGATCTCTGCACGGTCGTGAACAAAACGGCCTCGGTTCTTGCGGGATACGGCATCGGACCTGGAGATGCCATTGGGATCTATCTCCCCTCAACCGTGGATCATATCATGTGGTATCTGGCGATATGGCGTGTCGGTGCTGTGGCGGTGCCACTTAATATCGTGCTCCGTGAGGCAGAACTCCTGCACATGCTTGGCGATGCAGAGATCTGCTGCGTGGTTACCAATACAGAGAGCCGCGGTTATATTGACGCCGTTGCTGACCGGGCTTCACATTTTGAGCGGGTTATTACGATTCGCACTGCTGAGTGGGAGGAAGAGCGGGCAAAAGCTTCAGCGACATTCCGGGCGCATTACGGCGGCTATGATGATATCTGTCAGCTTCAGTACACGTCGGGGACGACCGGGAAGCAGAAAGGCGCGATGCTCACCCACGGCAACTGGATGGCAGCGATGGACGCCGAACGGGAACTTCTGTGCCTGACGGAGAACGATACCTACCTTGGCATCTATCCGATGTCGCATGTCGGCGTCTCCTGGGGTTTTTCGGCCCTGAAAGCCGGGGCGACCTGGGTGGTGATGGAGCGCTTTGATCTTGAGGAATATATCCGCCTGACCCGCCAGTATAGGATAACGGTCCTTGCCAGCATGCCGCCGGTTATCCACTCGCTGACCCGGACGCCGCCGGGCACTGAGGATGCCTTTGTGACGGTCCGTGAGATGATCAGCGGCGGAGGGCCGCTCCTCCCAAGTGTCTGGAAGACCTTCCATGATCGCTTTAAAATCCCGATTGTCAACGCGTATGGTCTTTCCGAGACGATCGTCGTTGGAACCGGGACAGCAGTGCGTCCTGAGGATTATGTAACCGCTGATCAGTATCAGAGTGTTGGGCGCCCTATTGGTTATGCCGAGGTAAAAATTGTCGATGTCGCTGACCCGGAGCAGGAATGTGCTATTGGCGAAGACGGTGAGATTGCCCTTCGTGGTCCGGGGGTTGCGATTGGGTACTGGAAGATGGACAAGGAAACCCATGAGGTCTTCCTCCCTGAAGGGTGGTTTCTGACCGGTGATATCGGGTATCTGGACACGGACGGGATGCTCTTTATTACCGACCGGAAAAAGGATATGATCGTCATGTCGGGCTGGAAAATTTACCCGACGGAGATTGAGAAGGTGCTCATCGAACATCCGGCGATACAGGATCTTGCGATCTTTGGCTGTCCGGACGAGCACCGGGGCGAGATTCCGGTCGCTGCTGTTGTGCTTCGGAAGGGGGAGACGCTGACGCCTGAAGAACTGGTTGTCTGGGCAAAAGAGCGTGTTGCCTCGTATAAAATTCCCCGTGAGATGATAGTAGTGGATACTCTTCCGCGGGTCAATGGCTGGAAACTGCTGCGCCGTGAACTCCGTGAATCGTTCTGCTCTGAGAATTCTTCGGAATGAAAGGAACGGGGTACCATGACAGGGAATCAGTTTTTACCAAGCGGTATTGATGCACTTGACCGGCAACTCTTCGGGGGGTATCCGGCAGGATCGGTTGTTCTTCTCGTCGGGAGTCCGGTGAGTGGTCTTGAACTGATAGCGAAGCAGTTCTGTCGGAACGACAGTGATGCGGTCTATCTGATGATGGGGAGTGAAACCGAAGAGGGCATGATAAACGGCAGGGAGATGGACGTGGACGAATGTCTGGCAGCCTGTACCGGGACACGAAATGTTGTGGACTCGGTTACGACTCTGTCAGACCGCTGTGGGCGGGAAGAAACACTGCGGTTTCTGCAGATAATCCGACAGCGCCTGCGAACGAGTGGAGGAGTGCTTATCGGAACGCTCTATCCGGGTGTGCTCTTACCACTCACCGAAGCACTGGTGCTCAGAAGCGCTGATATTGTGATTGAGTGCTCCGTCATTGACCACGCAAACAGCATCTCACGTACGTGCGTGGTCCGGAAAAAGACTGGAGAGGTACAGGATCAGATTCTGCAGTATGTGGTAAAAGAGCAGGGTATTGAGATGGTGCCGACTGAACGGGTTGCCTGACGATCCCTTGGTGCAAAAAAGAATTTAAATTTTGGTCGTTGATTTTTTCGGTTTTTTCGTTTCTTCACCATGTATTTTTTGAAGAATCCAGGCCATGTTTTTGCCGAGATTTCTCATAGTGTTGAGCCCCTCAACGTCCTGCTCCACATCACCGGGTTCAAGGCCAACACCCAGATTCCAGTAGGATGATCCGACGGTATACATCCCGGTGATCCCAAAGAAGTGGTTTATTGTATCGTAAGCATGAATGCCGCCTGCACGCCGGACTGCTACGACCGCTGCGCCGACCTTGCGGTTAAAGAATCCGTCATTCGCCATGGACACAAAGCCCGCCCGGTCAATGAGTGCCTTGACTTCTGTTGATACATCGGCAAAGTAGGTGGGCGAGCCAATGAGAATCCCGTCTGCCTCTCTCATTTTTGTGATGCACTCGTTGACGAAGTCTGTATCGATTACACAACGCCCGTCCTGATTCTCCATACATTTCATGCAGGCAGTACAGCCGTGGACCTGTTTTCCGCCAATGCGGATGATCTCGGTGTTGATGCCTGCTGCTTCCAGTTCGACACAGACCTCCTCCAACAGTCGGTTGGTGTTGCCGTTCTGTCTTGGGCTTCCGTTGAATGCGACGACTTTCATGATTGTTCCTGAATGATATTATTGACGATCTTCCCTTTGTATCTGTCGGCAGGGGGTCCCCGGACTTCTGACGCCGTGTAGCCGGTGATCTTTTCTGCGGCATGATTCCAGATCTCAATACAGCCCGTCGGTGAAAGGACGGTGATCCAGAGATTGGCATTCATCAGGAGTGTCTGGAAGAACTCATCTTTGATTGAGGCATTCATCCTGCTAAAAGCTTCAAAACCTTCGCAGAATGGATGATCTTCTCTCTTTTCTGTCAATTTCCTTCTTCCTCCGTATTAAACATAAGAAAGTTTTCTCTCTATTTAATAGTAAGTAATAGCTACAGTTCTGGCAAATCCTGCGTTATTCTGAGAGATAACTGAATTTGCCCCTGTTTGATCTCTTTTCATGGTTCTGACTGAATGAAGAATTCATTAATTTTATATACTGCCTGATACCAATTGCTGTTTTATAGCGAATTCATGTTATTTAAGACAGACGTTGATGAAGAACCCGTGTCATTTTCGAACGGGCCGGAGATCAACCGGGATCAGCGAATTCACAACCTTCTTATTTTTCTGACCAGGAAGGATCTGACCTTTCGCTGGAAAGCGGCAGAGGCACTGGGAGCAATACGGGCGGTTCAGGCTGTTGAACCGCTGATTAAGGCTCTTGATGATCCCTATGTAGATGTCGGGTGGATGGCAGCCCGGTCTTTGGGACAGATCGGTGACCCCCGGGCTGTGAAGCCATTGATTGACCGTCTCTCCCACGAAGATCAGTGGATGCGCAAAGGCGCTGCATGGGGTCTGGGGTTGATAGGCGACGAGCGAGCAGTAGAACCGCTTCTTCCGCTCCTTAACGATCCGAAGACAAAAGTGAAAGCCCAGGCAGCACATGCTCTTGGGAAGATTGGCGATAAGCGTGCCCTTCCGGCGCTGAAAAAAGTTCTGAAGGATGAGACCATTACCAAGATGGTCAGTGAGGCCATCGGGAAGATTGAGGAGAAGCAAAAGGAAGCGAGCCCGAAATCATCTACGAAGGCAAAACCGAAATCAAGTGCCAAGAAAAGTACGGAAGCGACTACGAAGGCAAAAAAGAAGTCGAGTGCCAAAGCAAGTCCAGAAGTGACTACGAAGGCGAAACCGAAACCGAGTGCCAAAGCAGGTCCGAAAGCGACTGTGAAGACAAAACAGGAACCAATTCAGAAACCAACTACAAAAGCCAGTCCGAAAACAACTTCAAAGGCAAAATCGAAATCAACAACAAAAAAATGAATGTAAAGGGGTCTTTCTGTTCTGTTGGTAGCATCAGCTCTTTCTGATACGCACACTTCCCCTGATTTTCCGCTTTCTTTTTACCGGCCGAAATGCCCGCATCTCTGCTGCTTCCGGCGTGCAGCTAAAGCAGAGGCAGAACTGATCCAGTACTTCCTGTTTTGAGGGAATGGCTCCGTCGAACGTACAGGTGAAGTGAATCTCGGTTGCATCCGGCTCCTCTTCGTAGGTATCAAAGGTCAGATCCATGAGGTAGTGTCTGTTTGCTTTGGGTAAGTAGTGTTTCTCTGGTTGTTGCATCGGGTGAGCCTCATCACGCTGCCCTCTGCAAATCACCCGTGATGGTTCCTCACACCGTGAGAGGCCGGGAGCCCTCACTCTGGTAATGAAAAAGCTCCTATTCTTTGGCGTGCCATAGTGGCGTACGAAGATTTTCGGAGATTCCTTAAGGGCAGTCCGGAATCGTGCAGGAGAGTTACATGTCTGAAACGCTGTATCACCCGACTAAAACAACGCTATTCCTTCTGATCTCATCCGGGACGAAAGTGAAGGATTCGGGGTATTTTTCCGGGTATCATCCGGAAACAGCGGTTGCTCTCCACCTCACCACGACAGCCGCACTATTGTATGATACACGGGACGCCGCCCGCTGTCTGATGGAGTCAGTGACCTATCACGGAGAACCTCTGGCGACCTCTCCCAGCAATCGTGAACTGGCACAGGGGCCGGATTTCGGTGGCGATGCCCCGGCTCGCTATTGTCCGGCAATAAACCTCTATGCCGGTCGGTTCTACAAAATGGGGCTTGGGGATGAGGGTACCCGCCGGCTGTTGGATTCAGGGAACCATGTTCTGATTTTCTCAGGATTGTATGGCATGGTGGCCCCGGAAGAGAGCCTTCAGCTCTATGAGTGCCCGCTTGAGGACGTCAGCGCCTTTTCCGCTCTCTGGCGAAAGGATGACCGCCTGACAGAGATGTTTCTTGATTATTGCAAAACCTGTGGTATTGAAACGGTGGTTGATCTGACGGCTGACCCCTCGTATCGTCATCTGATTGTATGGGGCCGCCTTAAGCAGGAAGGAATCAGGGCCCTGCATGCTCACCATAACGAGTTTGTGGGTGATGCGGCCCTGCCGGTTCTGGGGGCTTGGATGACGAACCGGCTGCTTCTGATGAGCGACGAGGATTTTTCAGCAATTGATGGAGCTTTTTTTGACGATGACTGCTGCCTGACTGTCTCTCTTGCGCCGCCCGCCGGATGGCCGGTGGATGACTGCGGGCCTATTGAGGCGGCAATTTCGGCCGGAGAGACGAGAACCACGGAGTTTAAAGAGAGTCTGACGGGCTGGGGAGACGATCTGCCGATACAGCTTGATTACAATGAGACGAAATTCGGGTGCATGAAGACACTTGTTGCGATGATGAACACTGACGGCGGGTCTCTCTATATCGGGGTGCTGGACACGAAAGAGGTCCTCGGCGTTGAAGGGGAGATGGACCACTGTCTGGCACATGCAGGAGATGAGCATGAACCAGAAGATCTCTTCCGCCAGATCTTCGATCAGATGGTCATTCTCTATATCGGGAAGATCTTTCTGCAGTATCTCCGTCCGGCTTTTGTCATCTACGGTGGGCGTAAACTCATGGTGGTAACTATCAGCAGAAGTGTGATTCCGGCATTCCTGAAAAAAGATGACCGTGGCCGGGAGAAAAAAACAGCACAATACTGGATTCGTGGCAACGCAGGCAACCGGAAACTCGACGCCGTGCAGCGGGAAAAATGGATGGCAACCCACGACCAGCTGGTCTGATGCTGTTGCTGTTGTTGTTGCGGTGATTTTGCTGGTATTTCGGTCTATTCCGCGGTAATGAACTTTTTTGGCTCTGGTTCTGGCTCTTCGTCCTGTGCTTCGTCTTCAAGCACATCGGCGGCAAATGCAACAGCAACAAAAACAGCATCTGCTGCCTGATCATTTCTCTTTATTTTTCTTTTTGGTCTTTTCATTCTGTCCGGTTATGAGTCCGGATTATTGTATGCATCAAGTATTTCAGCGTCAGTGAGCCGGCGGTCATAGACGGTGACGCCATCGAGAACCCCTTCGAAGTACCGGGAGCTCTGGTCATTTCTGGCAAGAGTCAGTTCGTCATCTGTCAGCCAGATCTGGTTCTCTACACCGTTTGTCCGGGAAAATGTACGTTCACCCTGTTTCTGACCGTTCACATAGAGTGCCATTTTTTCATCGGTATTTGAGTATGTCCCGACAACATGATACCATTCCTCCTCCTGAACCGGGACCAGTTCATCCTGCCAGATAAACTGGCGGGACCGGGAACCGTCTTCCCGTTCAACGGCAAGGGCAAACTCAAATTTATTGTTATTCTGATCGTGCTGGAATTGATACTGTGTGTTCGAATCACCGTCGCCCTTGTTGAGAATGTTTGCCCAACTGTCCCCGGTTCGGGGGTCGATTGTCCATTTCACCCAAGTCTCTACAGTAATCTCATTTCTTGGGTTCAGGGTGGGGTTATCCGGGACAGATATCCAGGCATCTCCGTCAAAGGCAACCCCTTCTCCGGAAACGCCGGTTGTGATCGTGGCACCGTGATTTGTTCCGTTGTTTCCGTTATCGGTGAGATCATCGAAGCCATCCTCGAAATCAAAATATGCGACAGCGTCAGGTGGCACCGGCACCGCAGAAGCATAGCCGGACGCACCTGATACAACGAGCTGATACTTTGAGATCATGAGGTTCTGATCCTGATCGACGAGGTTGATATACCAGACGCCGCCAGGGAGAGAACCACCTGCCCCGGAAGCAGCGGTTGCCTCATCTGCTGTGAGAATATACCCCCCGCTGCTGTTCTGATAGATGGAGACGGCGCTTCCCGGAGAAAACAAAACTCCCTCTGTGGACGGAGGAAGTTCCGGAAGAACCGCTGTGCCATCCGGTCTGGTAAGAACGAATGAATAGCCGGCATCAGCTCCCTGTTCAAGAAGAATGCTTTTGCCGGCACTGTTTTCGATGTTGAAATAGGTCGAGTTCCCGGTACCGCTTTCAAGATGCGGGGCTATATGGACAAAGGGAGACGTGCCGACCGGCATGGTTCCGCTAAAGAACAAAAAAATTGTGGCGGCCAGAACGATCGTGATTGCAATCAGCAGAATTGTGCCGACTATCGGTGAAACTGCATCGTTGTCCACAAAAAACCCTCAATTGATGTGAGGTATGATAAAAAGATAAAGGTATTGAATTTGGTACAATTCAGAAATTTTTGGGGATTATTCTGTTTTTTCAGACCATGGCATTCAGGGTATTCGGGGGTGATTACCCTTTTGTCAATGATTGGTGAGGTCTCATATAACACGCGTGCGGGAAAATTCTGAGTTGTATTCGGAAAAAATGAGCCTGTTTTCAGATTTTGTCAGTAAATAACTACTATTCAGGGGTATTCTGGGTATATATGTCCATCCCAGAACAAAATTAACGACAAATCTCTATTATTTTTACAACCCAAGTTTGACAGCTGGGGTATAGATGCTTTATGCCCCTAAAATATCTAAAAAAGTCGGAATTGAATTTGACAGTTGGACCATATTTGTGGGTAAAATGAGAGTTCTCTTGTCCGAATGACAGTGTGGTCTGAAATTCAACCCCATAATGAGGAGATTTTTGGAGATATTTTTCCAAATATCTGGAACCGTCAAATTCTATTTCTCCACAATCTGAGGTATTTGATTGAAGTGGCAAACTTGGGTTTCAGCATCTCAGTCAGGGCAATCCCGATACCTGTGAGATCTCCGGGCTGAGCGACAAACCGGGTCCGGGGCATCTCCGGTTTTGCGCCAAGAGAGTATTTGGTAACGGTGTCCACGTAGGAGATATGCGACGTATCAATTCCTCTCTGTTCGTAGAAAGAATTCAGGGTGGATGCCGGCTGCCTGAAGGCAATAATAACAAGCTCATAACCTGCATTGAGAATCCTGCTGACGAGTGTCAGATTGTGTTTGCGTATTGTTTTCTGAGAGTAAAGCGCCAGGAGGATCCTCTCGTCTGCACAGGAAACAGATTGTTCCATGAATATTACCGGTTCAGAACATCCTGAAGATGATCCGGCTTTTCTGTTCTGTCTTCAGGAGTGGCCTTTTCCAGCTCTGAGAGACGTGTGATGATATCTGAGAGACTCTCAATCTGCACCTGAAGTTCTGATGAGACTGTCTCTTTCTGCGAAGATTCATCGTCAAGTCCTGCTCTGGTGCCCGTGAGATTTTCCCTGACCTCCTCGATCGGGCTTCTGAGCCAGAGTGCCGTTTTTCTGATAAAGGTGAGCAGCGCCTGTTCTGCTTCTTTCTGTTGGGTAATTTCAATAAAAGTCTCTACAAGATAGTTTTTGTTCTGAATGGTCATGCATGAGACGTTTTTGATAACCGGCATCTGTTCACCCGTTCCGGTCAGCAGAACCTGTTCTGAGTTGTCAACGGTCTGGTGAAGATCTGTTATAGGACAGCTTCCCTGTTCTGCGGGGCAGATGTGTTTGTGGCAAACCTGGCCGACGATTTCGTCTTTGTCGACGCCAATCATGTGGAGCGCTTCGGGATTTGCTGCAACGATATGGTGGTTTTCCGGGTCAATGACGACGATGCCTGCCGGGACATGTTCCCAGAGGGTTTTCATCCGTGTTTCTGAGAGGGAGATTTTTTCATACACTTCCATTAACTCACTGATGTCAGTTATGGAGAGAACCAGATTGTTCGTATCCGGAATCCGGGTACAGGAGAAGATAATTGGTATCTGCTCCCCGGAATTTGGTGTGAGGGCTGCATTAAAGACACAAAAATCCTCTGTTCTCACGTCTGCTGCGTATTCAGGGCATGAACTGACAATCCATTCGAAGGTCTGCTCACCAAGCAGATCTGAGAGATTCAGACTGGCCTCTGCCTCTTCGGTGGTATAGCCACTGATGTTTTCCAACTCCGGGTTGATCTGGATGATGGCGCCTGCATCGTCAGCGACTACCATGCCGGTCCGGTTGGAGTGGAAGATGGTGCGGTAGATCTGTTCTTCATGCCGGAGGGTTTCAGCGAGATAGGCGATAATTCCGGCGATGGCAATGAAGATAAC
>Ga0222639_1000159_pt1 | contig 31637 bp, 52 predicted proteins | sample AntAcemetagen185_FD_179863 | JGI IMG/M metagenome (GOLD analysis project Ga0222639, IMG submission 179863) | Saline water microbial communities from Ace Lake, Antarctica - #185 | ecosystem: Environmental > Aquatic > Non-marine Saline and Alkaline > Saline | place: Antarctica: Ace Lake...
GGTTAGCTCTGCGGCTAGCTATGCGGCTAGATATGCGGCTAGCTATGCGGTTAGCTCTGCGGTTAGCTATGCGGCTAGCTGTGCGGTTAGCTCTGCGGCTAGCTATGCGGCTAGATATGCGGCTAGCTATGCGGCTAGATATGCGGCTAGCTGTGCGGTTAGCTCTGCGGCTACTAAAAAGTTTAAAGCCTACTTCAACGAAATAGCATTAAAGGCATTGAGGGGGAAAGAGATATGAACGGCAGAATGAATCACATAATTTCCACATTACCTAGAGGGGGAACACGGCACAACAGGGCAATATTATCCGTGGACTACCACGAATGCACAGAACAGCTACTTGACGATCTCGTAGCACAGCTAGGCCCAGGAGAGATGAACTGGAGTGATCCCCATAAGTGGTTGCACTGGGATACGGATGGCATATATGTAAACGCATTTTACCCGCAAGGAGGGAAGAAATGAAGTATAAATTTGATGAGGCTAAACATCGGCACTATATCGCAGATGCCGAAGGGAAGTTTAAGATGGTCCCCGGAGTAACTACGATCTCTGGCATGATAGACGATGGGAAGTCAGGAGCATTGATGGGCTGGGCGGCGAAGATGGTCTGGGAGAAGTTCGTAGATGAGTATATAGCACCTAACGGACCAGCATGGCCTATGGTTCATCTATGGGAGCTTTGCCCAGAGAACTTCAGTGAAATAGGCAGTTACCTCAAGAAGAACTACAAGGTAAGCCGTGATGCCTCTGCCGACCTGGGAACTAGGGTACACTCCCATTGTGAAACTTACTGGGATGATCTCACTGAAGAACGTATTGTTCTCCCAGACGAGTATCCAGCATGGACGGCATTCCAAATGTGGGTTGGTAAATACAACCCCTATCCTATTGAGAATGAAATGAGCGTGTACTCCGAGAAGTTCCGTTACGCTGGCATACTTGATCTACTGGCAGAGATAGATGGAAAGACCTATCTGGTGGATTTAAAGACCAGTAACCGTGTATCCGGTGGGATGTTTATTCAGGTAGCTGGATATGCTATCGCTTATGAGGAGATGACCGGCAAGAGCATAGAGAATGCCGGGATACTTCGGCTGGATAAGCTCACAGGAATCTATGAGTGGACAGACCTGAGTGATGATCTGGCTCAAGCTAAAGAAGATTTTATGGGATGCTTGAATCTATACCAGAATCTTAAATCATACCGCAAGACCATCCGTGGCGGTATCTATAAAGGAGAGTAAATGAAAGTAGACATCAATGATGTAATTAAAGGACTTGGAGTGATGGAACTTCAGTACAATAAAGAAAGTTCTGATACCGCCATGATTGCCTTGGCCGCGTTGAACCAACTTGATTACCGGATGTATGAGGGTAAACACACCAATGTAGATTTTGAGGACTTCTGCGAGGCGGTGGGGATAGATGAGGACGAATTAAACGAAGCAATGTTAGGAGGTGTATAATGGAAGAAGACAAATGCTTTGACTGCAAGTGGCACGGTAATTGTACCGATGAGTTTGAAGCACTAAGAGACAATGAACTAGTCGGTGATTGTACTGACTACCAACAGGAGGAGAAGTAATATGACAATTTTTAATAAGAGTAAAATGGAGATAGGTGCATCTGTACTGATTAAACCCATTAAGATTCAAGAACAGGGTATTGAGGGAAACTTCGGTATTCAGGATCAGTGGTATGTCCAGATAGATGGCGAGGATGCTACCACCTATACCGGATATAAGGATGGTCAGCAGGATTGGCATGGTGACACCTTAACAGCGGCAATGGAGAATGACCTTGAATTGATCCTTCATAAGACCTTTAACACCAAAACACAGAGGGCTAAGTACGATTATCGTCCCAACAAGGGTCAGAGTGCCACTCCACCCACTAAAGCCCGTCAGGACGCTCCTACGGCCCTTAAACAGGCTCCTGTGCTTAGAAGGGACACCAAGAGCATCACCATAGGGATGTATGCTTGTGTTAAAGCTGCTGGGAGTCTGGATCATAAGAATGTGGATGAGTTAATCTCTGATGCTACCCACATCTTCAAGGCAGTTGCATTATTTGCAGAAACGTACCGTCCTGACTTGGATAAGATAGGTCAGAAGATGGTAGAACACGAAGTACCGCCAGACTTCTGGGATTGGCTTATTAACGCTAACAAGGTATCTACTAAGATGGATCTATCGGCAGTAGCCACGCAGTACACTCTTGATAACTGGGCAACAGTGGTAGCTCGGTACATCAATGACGCAGAGCGAGCAGAGCAGGACGAGGATGTAATCCGCGAGCAGGAGCTTGATGAGAAACTGTTTAGTACCAAAGTAGAAATGCCCCCAGACCATTTCGATGGCCCGGATGGCACAAACTACCCCAAACAGCATCAGGAACGATGCCCTGATCCGGCACAGGAAGATCATGGCACATTCGTATTGACCACCGGCGAAGACGAAATGCCACCATTTTAACCACAATGGGGAGTAGGGCAATAGGGCTTTGCTCCCCCGGAGGATGGTAATATGAAACCAGGCAACTACACAATACGGGAAGAATCCCAGCTCATCATAGCATTTAAGTATGCTAAGAGATTATTACAGGAATCCAAGAAACCGATTACGATAATAGTCTCTAAAAAAAAGACACAAAGATCACTAAATCAAAACTCTTATTATTGGGGGGCTGTGCTTAAAGTGATCGGTGATGAGTTGGGGTACTTCCCGGAGGAGCTGCATCATTGCTTTGCCACTAAGTTCCTAAAGAAGTTTATCAGGATGGGTACGGATGATCTGGAAACATATAGATCCACGGCAAAGCTAAGTACCATTGAGTTTGAAGAGTACCTACAGCAAGTTAGGATATTCGCATCAACGGAGTTAGAGATACTTGTACCATTACCCAATGAAGTGATGGACGAGGATTATCTATAAAGGAGGAGAGGATGATGATAGGAATGGCTTGTGCAATAGTGCAAGAATTACAGACAGATCAGAGACAAGTTCAATTTCTGAAGTGTCCCCATTGTGGGTATAATAATGACCTTAGAGCCTATCTAGATAACCCAATTGGCCAGCTCGCGGATATGTGGTTATGTTGGGAATGCAAAAAACCACTATACAAGAGTAAGACCTGGCAGGACAAAAGAAAGGTTCGCCTTGAGATTTCAATAATATAAAAAAACAAGGAGGAGAGGATGAAAGCAATAACAGACTTTATATACGGAATGTACCATCTAATATGTTGGGTAGTCTATAACGTATTTTGTAACTGGAGAGAAAGATAGAAATCAGCTCGGAGCATTAAGGGGTGAGGCCCCTCCTCCTCACCCCGCTCCGGGCTACTAAAAATAAATAAAAAGAATCCTTGACAAATACGATATATGTGGTATAGTGGTTACAGCATGAAGAATTATCAGTCAAATTATATTATTATTTTTAGCCCCCAAAGGTGGAAGTGTTACCATGCTGGTAATTCTTCATGCTCACCTGCGGGGGCATTTTTCTTGTATAGATACCGCCACATCTCAGAGGGGAGTAGTGTATGAATAAGGAGATGACCGGGTGGGTATCATTATGGCGCGAACTATATGGGAAACCAATATGGGCAAACTCATCAACAGAACATAAAGCAGTCCTGGTAGTATTACTGGGTTTGGTTAATCATGAGCCGGCAGAATGGGAATGGAAGGGTGAATCATATACTGTAGTAAGAGGACAAACGATCACCTCATTACAGTCCATAAAAGTGCTTTGTGGAAAAGGAGTGAGTATTCAGAATATACGCTCTGCACTAATTCGTTTTGAAAAACTCCATTTTCTAACAAACGAATCAACAAAGACAGGACGCAAGTTAACTATCTGTAATTACGATAGTTACCAGAAACAGACACCACAAGCCAACAAAGCTATCAACAGTCAACCAACAAAGACCCAACAAAGACCCAACAAAGAGGTAACACCTAACAATAAGGATAATAACAATAACAATGATAATAATGATAATAAGAAAGTAAATACTCTCGCTAAATTTGTATCTGCTAAAGAAGAGATCCTTGCTCACTCTAAAGTTCTGTACCCCGATAAAGACAACGATAAGGCCATAGCTGATTTTATAGAGTCTTGTGAAATCAAAGGCTATAAATATAAAAAGTTTGATCTAGCATATTACAAGTGGGTACGGGAGGATCGTTTTAATCAGTACGGACAAAAGAGCCAGGGAAGGAAGGTATCTACAGCGGAAGCGAATGTCATAGTAAAATTAGTATCCTGGTGGAGTATCATAGGGACGCGGGAAACCCCGGAAGAGATGCAGAGTAAGGCCGAGAGAGCGGTAAAGAAGTACGGGGTGTCATCAGTAGACAGAGCAATAGATAAAATGAACCACATACCCAGCCCTAATTTAGCTAATTTCTGGGCAGAGGTAAAAAAATAGCACACCAATAGCATTTTAAGGAGGATTACATGAGTGGAACAAAAGATATCAATATAATGTTCAATAAATTCAGAACAAAAGGGAATGACGTGATAAAGAAAATGATAGTAATTGTATTGTTAATCCTGTGCATATTGATCTGGATTTTTGCACAGGAAATAAGTGAAAGAATAGATGAAAAAATATTAAAACGGATAGTTCAAATATGGGACGAAGAATCTAATCTAAAGGGGGTTGAGAATGAGTGATAGTGTAAATACGCCACAAGTATTACCTAAAAAGAAATATCAGATTATCTACGCTGACCCTCCGTGGAATGAGCGTGGTGGAGGCAAGATTAAACGAGGTGCAGACCGGCATTATCCTCTTATGAGAACTGAGGATATATTTCATCTTCCAGTAAAAAATATTGCAGATAATAATAGCCATCTTTACTTATGGGTAACAAATAATTTCCTGCCCATAGGATTAGAGGTGATGTCTGCCTGGGGATTTGATTACAAGACGACTATTACGTGGGTAAAGGATAGATTTGGTCTGGGGCAATACTATCGAGGACAGACAGAGCATTGCCTGTTCGGGGTCCGGGGGATGATACCATATAAGATTATTGATGGGAAGAGACAGCAGGGAACAACAGTCATCCATGCTCTCAGACAAAAGCACTCCCAGAAGCCGGTAGAGATGAGGCAACTCATTGAGAGGGTATCAGGCAGGGAAGGATTTAGCAAAATCGAACTCTTTGCCCGGAACAAAACAGAAGGCTGGGATGTATGGGGCAACGAAGTATAACAAGCAACACAAACAGCACACAGGGAGAGAGTAGACACCCTAGAGAGTTCTGCAATAGCATTTTAGTAAAAATAAACCTTGCAATTAAGGTGGTAATATGGTAAGGTGGTACAAACTCAAGAAAGGAGTAAGAGATGACCAATAAATATGAATCAATGTGGAATGAATTAAAACACCGGGCAAACAACCCAGGCCACGAGGAGGGCTTAGAGATCGGACCGGCATTACAGCGGTGGATAGCGGCGATCGAGGCAGCTGAAATGGATAATCTGCTGGAATCAATATTTGAGGGAGAATATTAATATGAAAGATAACCACACGCCGGGACCGGGATACATTGAAGGATCAATGAATGGGGTTAATACTCAGATTATCTTACGGGATAAAAATCACCGTCTATTTAAGAGGGCAGAGATTATGTGTTGGCCCGGACAAGACAAAAAAGAAGCCAACGATTCTGCCCTACTCTACAACGCCGCCTACAACTCCTACGACAAACACTGCGGAGACAGAGCCGTAGAGTGTGCGGAGGGGGATCTACTGGGGGAGTGCTTGGTGCTAGCCAAAGAGATTATGAGGTGGTGGAAAAAACATGAGCGTGATTGTTACGGAGAAGAAGCTCCTGGAATTAAGATATACAGGATGATTCCACCAATGGTGATAAGAGCCAAAGCAATCCTCACCAAAAGAAAGGGGGAGAAATAAGATGAAAGAACTACAGGAAGCAAAGTATTTAATTGGCAGCATAAAACAAGCACTACAAGCCTTCCCCGGCGATTCAAAGTTTAACGAAACAGCAGTTGGATTGAGATACGGAACGATTCGTGACTTACTGGCGATCATGCTAAATGATGCAGAGGGGATGCTTAATTCGTGGAAAAAGGAGATCCAGCCATGAATAGAGAAACAGCGTACCGGGGGAAGCGAGTTGATAATGGGGAGTGGGTTTACGGAGCAGGAGTATCCAGAGAGATATTTAGTGGTAACAATCCTAACCATATATGGCTATTTAACTCGCCAGAATATGGTGGTGAAGGATGGGTAGCAGTCATCCCCTCCACGGTGGGGGAGTGGACTGGAAGAAAAGATATGCATGGGGATAAGCTATATGAGGATGATAAATTCCTGGCCCAAGACGAAGACGAACCGAAGGAAGAAACATGGGTAATCAAATTTATTGACGGTTGCTTTATTGCCGATAGAAAAAATGGGAACTATCCCCTAAAGATGGATTATTGGGCAGAAAGTGAAATTCACAAAATCGGCACAATCCACGACACGGAGGAGCAAGCAAAATGAGCGAAGGCGAAGCAGCTAAAGGACTTTGGTATTGTGCTAAGTGTGGATATGCCGTCACCAGTACATCAAGAAAATATCATAGATATGAGTATCCGTGTCCTCGGTGTGAGAATCCGTGGTGGAATTTTACTCAGACTCGCCCAGTTTTTCTCTCCCATAACCTAAAGGAGCAAGCAAAATGAGTAACCCAAATGTAGGAAAATATATTTTAGTTGAAGCTCCGTTCAAAGATGAATCGGATAGGTTTGACCTGGCAGTGGGTTTCTTTTCGAGTATCAAATCAGCCGAAAATCATGCCCGGAGTGATGCCGAGAATTCATATTATATGGACGAGTTGACCCCTGGCCGAGTCGAGGATTGGGGTAGCCCATGCTATCTATGCCAAGTGGTAAAGGTATTCAAGCCCGTCCCGGTAGTCAGCGTCAAAATTGAATTATCTGCGGTTAAGGAGCAACCCAATGGATAAACTAACCCAGCACCTAAAACCAATCTACCAACGGATCGCCAAGCACCCGGACAGGACCGATGGACTGATAGCGTTCGTTAAGGAAATCAGGCGAGTAATTGAGCTAACCAAGGAGAAGCCATGACAATAAGATGCGACAAGTGCGGAGCGGTACTAACCCCAGAAGAACCACTTGATCCGGAAGTAATCACGGTAAGGATAAGGGGGTGTATTGAGCCAGTATATACATACGAAAACGAGATAGGGGCGGTTGTCGAAGTTATTGATAATGGCCCTATCTGGTGGAGAAGGATTGTTGACGGTGAATTTATAGATTCAATATTAAAAAAAGATACGGAACCAATTCCAGATTACGACAAAACCACGCACAGACTCCGCAGGAAGCATGGGAAGGATGAGGAGTTGGTGGGATGGGATGATTTGGTATGGAATGAACACATCAAAGAATGGAGGCAATCCTCACTATGCGAAGGACACAAGCAATTATCCCGTATCTACATCACCCCCCTAAAGCCCGCCACCCCCGACCCATCAGCCGACTGCCTGCCTGGTTATGAGGCGGTGGAGGTTATGATAAGTCACGGCAAGTATTTGTTTATATCCGGGGGAGGAGTTGCCCTGAGTGACATTGCCGAAGACATTCGATTCTCAGGCCGATACGGATACAAGCAGAACAACGGAACAATCTGGTGGGTAGAATCCCCAAGAGTATTCAGGGAAAGAGACGGGCATGAATTATCAGCACACGCAGTATTGCAATTTATTGTTCCAGTCATCCCCTCATTCGTAGAATCGGCAAAGCAACCAGAGCCAACGGGAGGGGAGTGATGAAGGGCGAATGCATATATTGCAACAGGAAAATTCATGAGTCTAACATCAGGTGTTCAGTTTGTGATAGGGCATGGGAGGATGGGGCTAAGCATGGCAGGAGGGAGACAAAAAGAATATTAAGAGAGGCCTTTAGTACATTGTCAAATTTGATTAAGGAGAGTGAGTGATGGAAATATCAGGACCAGCTTGTAATTTACGAATCAATGATAACCCGGATAACTACAACATCCAAGACGAACTCAACGCCATAAACGAACCAACGCCCGGATGGGATAAGGATATAGGCAAAGGGATATTTATGGGAAAGCCAATCGCTTACTGGATAGAACTAGATAACCATGCCCGTGAATTGGGGATTGAAGATGTGGCACTCGAAAACGCCAAACTCCGCAAGAGAATAACCACCCTGGAAAAGCGGCAGGGAGAGATCAAGCGTATAGCCACTAGGCACTGGCCATTCGCCGATCCAATATTATACATGAGCCAGGTGTCAAAACTCATTCAAGAGATTGAGGAGAAATACCCAATGACCGAAATCACAAGGAAAATCAAATGACCCAAGTAGCCCAATTTATCAAATTAGCAGTAAGCATATTTGAGTGCTGCTACTTCTCTGCTGGGTTTGTTTACATAATATTTGCGATAGATTGGGCAAAGATAGAACGCGAGAGGGAAGCATGGCAAAGCTAAAATTAGAAAAAGGAATATTAGTACGGTATCCCATGACGGGTGAACTAGCTACTGATTTTGGAAATATTGTTGTACCACATTCTAGTCCTCTTTGGAAAGATGAAAAATTTCTAGTTCTGATAGACGAAATGGTAGAAAGGGAAACAAATGAAACTAACAATACCGAAACTAAAGAATAAGCTGGACCGGATCTTCTCCAGGTACATCCGGTTGAGGGACTGTATCGCCACCACCGGGACACTTGATAACGGAAGGTGTATTACTTGCGGTAAGATAATTACCTTCAAATCATCCCACGCAGGACACTTCCAGAGCCGTAGATACGGATCCACAAGATACCACGAAAAGAATGTTAAACTCCAATGCTCTTACTGTAATTGTTTCCAAGCCGGAGAGCAGTACGCATTTAGCAAGGAGATAGACAGGATCTACGGCAAGGGAACGGCAGAGGAACTAGAGCAACTAGCCCACAGAGAATATCACTTCAAACGCTACGAATTAGAGGAACTAATAAAGTATTACACCGCCAAGGTGAAGGAGATGGAATGATAAAGCTGATAATCACCCCAGCAAGCGTAGTAGACACCGTACTCCGCTATGAGGGAACACGCCAAAAGCTCATAGAGAGAGCCAAGGCACTCATAGGGCATAAGAGGGTGTACTTCGGTAACGATGGGGTAGAAACGATCTGCAATGTCTCAGGACAGTACGGATGGAGTAAAGTATGCAGGTACAAGACCGGGGACAAGTTTGACGCGGCAAGAGGAGCAAAACTAGCCCTGTTAAGAGCATTGGGGCTTAAAGGGGGTGAGTGATGGGAGTACAAACACCGCGAAGTGGAGTAATTCATCTAGTTGACAGGCGTATGCATTGGTGCCGAACGTCTAAGTGTGGGATTAGACTTGAAGGATGTGATGATAAGGTTGTAAATTCAAAAGCTAATTGCAAAAATTGTTTGAGAGTCAGAGGAGCAAAGAAATGAGAAACAAGAAAGCCAAGAGCCTCCGCAGACAAGCCCGTAAGATGGGACACGAAAGATTCGGGTACTACATGGTAGGAACAACACGGAAACTTAAAGTAGGGTGCGTACGGTGGTTCTCACAGGCACTGAAGGGGGCGGTATGAGGGATATTCATGGTGATTCTAACGGAAGACATCGCCAGCAAGACAAGAAGTGGTATCACATGGTGAACTACGGAATGGACTACAACGACATAAGACCCTTTGACATCCTACTGGTACAGTCTAAGAGCTTCATAGGGGCAGGGATAAAGATATTCAGTCATGGATGGCTTAACCACGCAGGGCAGATACTCCGTAAGAACAATGATTTAGTGGTCAGTGAAGCTAATTTTCCAGCACACCAATTAACTCCCATGTCCAGCTACTTACTAGCTCAGAGACAAGGGAAATGTAAACTTACCATCGTAAGGATAGACGAAAGCGTATGGCCCAGCATAATAGACAGAGATCACGCGAGGTTATGGTGTCACGGATGGCACATGGCACAGGAAGGGAAGAAGTACACGGTAGGCACATTAGTTCCTATGGCGTTATGGGGCATGGTAAGGGCATTTACGCCGTTCTTTAGAGGTAACTTCAAGTCTATACCAGTACCAGGATCCGCGTTCATCTGTAGCGCAATAGTGGATTACGGATGGTATGCAGGGCAATGTAAACTTATGCTTGACTTCTTCCCAAGCACATTGGGAGTAGAGCCAAGCCCACAGGATCTATACGATAGTCCATACACAAAGTTTGTAATGGGCTGGAAGAGAGAAGAAATGATTAAACGGGAGGCTAAATGACTAATATAACAGAAGAAGTCCGGGAAATGTTTGAAGAACGTCAGGCAGAGGTAGGAACTGACGCATTTGAGCCTTGGAAGTTAAGAATATACACTCCCTACTCAAACCATAACTGGCGTAATTGTAAAGAGGTCGCGGCCGTATGCCTTAGAGCTAGTGGGTACAAGGTAAGCGTCATTGCGGAACTGATAGGCACAGGACGTACTAATGTTTACTGGCTGATAGACAAAGGGATTAAGATCATAGAAAAAGAACTGCACAGAACAGTAGGATTACCACCAAGCTGGTAAATAATTGACAGAATCAACGTTAATGAGGGGGAGTGATGTTAATAATAGGAATACTCGCAGGACTAATACTCACAGGAAGCAACGGGCTTAACCTTGTAGGACTTCACTCACTACTTGACAGGGTAAAAGTCTTAGAGAAACAGGTAGAGGTACTTAAACGAAGAGATCCCCGGTTCTACACATGATATACCTAATAATAATCGCAATGACAGCAATAGTAAAGATAATTTACAGATATTATGCCCGCGTTGTAATATGAGTAAATACACGAAATCTCCAATAGAATATGCACAAAGCATCGGATTTCTTTTATAATGAGTGCTACTAAGAAAACGAAGGTAAAACGGAGGTCAGACGGGACTTATGACAAAGGCCATCACCCTGCAAATGAGTTTGTAGTGGGAAATAAGGGAGGCGGGCGCCAAAAGGGTATTAGGAGAATACTAAAAGAGCAACTAAGTGATGATGAAGCAGTCTCTCTATTGATTGACCTGGCGAGGAGTAAGAACTTCCAAGCTATACAGGAAGTATTAAATAGAAAATTCGGCAAGATCCCCGATATCAACATCCAGATAAAGCTCCAGCGCACCGAGATAGTCCACAAGGTAGGAGACGCGCTCTCACAGGCGCTCTTACAGAACGGCATAAGCAAGGAAACAGCGGTAATAGTAGTGAACGACATGGAAACCATAATTGAGGGGGGGGAAGCATGAGGGTATTAGTCGCGTGTGAAGAATCCCAGGCAGTATGTATTGAGTTTAGGAAGCTCGGACATGAGGCTTATTCGTGTGATACCCAGGAGTGTAGTGGAGGACACCCGGAGTGGCATATCCAGGGCGATGTATTAGAGCAGTTGGATAAGGGTTGGGATATGATAATTGCCTTTCCTCCGTGTACTTATTTAACTAATGCGTCAGCCGTGAGAATGAGGGTAAAAGGAGAGATACAGCAAGAGCGTTATAAAAAAATGTTGGAGGCAAGGGCATTTTTCATGGAGTTCTACAACCACCCATGCCAAAAAATCGCCATTGAAAACCCCGTGCCGTTGAAAATATGTGGACTTCCGAGTTATAGTCAGATCATCCAGCCTTGGGAGCATGGACACCCCTACTCAAAGAGGACGTGCTTGTGGCTCAAGGAGCTTCCTGAAATAACATCGACTGAAGTTCTGCCTGAGCATACGCCGTACGTGAACGGAGGTTGCAAGGATGCTAACGGAAATTACAGGAGGTCTCAAGGCCGGAACGAACGAGACCCCAGATCAAGAAGCAAAACATTCCCCGGCATAGCAAAAGCAATGGCAGATCAATGGGGAGGGGTATGACACTAACAACCGAGATATTCAGCAGGACACGGGAGAACATATCCCCTCACGATCCCTGGAAGCTAATAGAGTCAGGTGCGTTATACATCCGTACTAAAGCTGGTACACTACTGCCATTTACGCCTGAAACTATGAAACCGGGCCAGCTTCGTGCTTACGAATACATCAAAGCAGAGAACAGAGCCGGCAGATCAGTCCAGGTAAGGTGGTTAAAGTACCGCCAGGGCGGCTTCAGTACGCTTGCAGAGGCTATTATGTTCGCTCACACGCTCTGTAGAGACTACCAGAACGCACTTGTACTATCGAATGTAGAGGACACAGCCCAATGGATATACGGAATGAGTCAACTGATGCAGGCAGAGATGGAGTCCAGGGGGACTTCGTGGTTAGAGACTCACTACTCAAACAGAAGAGAGATATCATGGAAGGGGAGCAACTCGTCAATCAGGATAGGTTCAGCTCAATCAAAAAATATAGGTATAACCGAGACAAGAGGCCTCGTGCATCTCTCGGAAGTCGCATACTATCCAAACTGGGCGTTCCTATGGGGAAACCTGAGTCCGTCGATACCAACCCACCTACCCGGATGCATCGTTATAATGGAATCCACGGCCAACGGAGCTGGGGATCATTTCCACCAAGGCTGGTTAGCAGGACAAAGAGGTGAGGGTGGCTTCCATAATATGTTCTTTGCGTGGTTTGAAGACCCTGACTATGCAGTTAAAGTACCACCGGGAGTAGAGCTAACTGAGGAAGAGTGTACTATCCGTGATACACATGAACTCACTATAGAGCAAATGTACTGGCGTAGACGTAAGATTGCCGATGATTTTGCCGGTGATGAGTCACTATTCAAGGAGAAGTTCCCGGCAAGTCCAGAGGAAGCGTTCCGAAGCACCGGAAGCATCGTATTTGACAGCATAAAGAACACATTACACCAAGTGATGGTTAAAGCCCCCTCAGGTGAGCTAGGAGGCGTTGACAAGATAGAGAATGGTTTAGTCTGGACACCTCACCCCGGAGGCATTGTAGAGCGGTTCCAGGAGCCACAGCGAGGTCACAAGTACATATGTTATTCAGATGTGGGTGAGGGCTTAAAGAACGTGGATTCAGACCCCATATTCCTTGATGGGAAGCGTATAACAACAAGCTATTCAACCTGTATTGTTAGGAAGGTACAAGATTGGAGTCTTTGTGCGATAATGGAGTGCCGGTATCCGACTGATGTGTTCAGCCAAGTAGCTGGTAATCTAGCTGAGTATTATAACCACGCTTTATGGGGGATAGAGATCCCCGGTCCAGGGCAAGCAGTAATAGCCTGGGCGCAAGAGCATTACGATAACCTATACAAAAGGGAGTGGAGAGATGCACTAAACGACTTCCAGAGGATGAGAGAGTACGGATTCAGGAACGATGCCAGGACTAAACCAATGATGGAAGCTACCTGGATGAGCTTCGTCAGGGACTATGGAGATAAGCTGGGCAGTAGAAGGATAGCAGCTCAAGCCATTACCTACATACAGGATGAGCGAAGTGGCAAGCACAGACCGAAGAGTGGATGCTTCAGTGACCTATTACTGGCAGATTTCGGGTGTCTACAGCTCCTAAAGTCCAGTCCAGCAGTAGATGAGAGGGCAATAGCCCAGAAGGCAAGGGCATACCAGCGGCAGAGTGAGCCGAAAAGGAAGAGTTACTTTAGATGACCACAGATACTGATAGGATAGATTTCATAGAAATGCTACTTAAAAAAGATGATGTCGGGCAAGGTTGTGGTGTATCAATAAAAGATAATCAACTAATTAGCAGTCAGCCTGGGATGGATCGTGTTCCGATTCAAATATTCACCATCCCAGGTCAACATCAATATGGTACAACCGCCAGAGATGTCATTGACAGGGCAATGGAGGTACTTTAGATGCCAAAAACCACAAAGACTGAATACATCCGCTTCAAAGCAGAGTGCCTGAGGGTACAGGAGAAGCTGGGGCTGTATGATTGGACGTTTCAATTCCACCTAACCAAGATTAAAGATTGTAATAATGCGGAGATAACCACAGAACCGGAGCGTTGCCTGGTGGTAATCGACCTAAATAGCAATGGAATCACAAAATCACCGGAGGAATTAGCAAGGCATGAGATGGGGCATTTACTGGTAACAAGGCTAAGAACAATGGCATTAACGCGGTTCGTAAGTGAGGAAGCAATAGAGACAGAAGATGAGAGGTTAGCTAATATCATAGCGAGGTTACTGTAATAGTGCCTGCCCTATAACAATTAAGCTGGTATATACGGTTAAGGAGACCGCTCAGGTTGTAACCCTGATCTCTTAATTGAGTCGAGTGGGTTCAATTCCCTCTGCCAGCATAACAACAACCAATCAGGCCGCCACCTGGAAACCAACAACGCCCGGAGGCGGTCATGAACGAAGAAAGAATAAGGGAACGACTCGATAGTGAGTTATTTGAAGAGGTACACCAAGAGATCAAGAGTGGAGCCAGACAGACCTATGAAGGCAAGCTCTTAGAGTGGGAGTATCGATACCAGGCTAAACGAAGCATCAAAGGACTCATGCTTACCGGGCAGCCGGACCCCGAAGTAACCCCCCTGAGTGACCCATATCCAGGTTGTAGTGATAAGGGCAACCCCATCAGTATGTCCCTCACAATGTCGTTAGTGCCTAATGTGATGACAGGTCACATGGGCGCAAGTCCTTACACGGAGTCAAGAATCGCAGATGAGAAAGGACTCCAGCCTAAAGGAGACATTGACGATTTCCTATTCTATGCCTACCAAAAGAGCAACGTCAGAGCATTACGGAGAAAGACGCTTATAAGTGGCTATAAGTATGGCGAAGGCGTAGAGAAGATCGTATTTGTCCCTGAGACACGCACAATCACAGAGACTCGGTTGCTGTTGATGACCAAGAGCAAGAAGAAAGTCTTATTCGGTCCAGAAGGGAAGGAAGTAGAGCTATTTGACCCTGAGATGGACTTAACCAAGCTGATAGATGAAATGCTTCAAGGTGAAGATCCTCGTAGTCAGTTTGCTCGTATGGCCGGCAGACAGAAAGAACAGGGTGGACTAGGACTATCCCCCCAACAGGCCAGAGAAGCCGCAGGCTTTGACGTAAAGGGAGAAGTAGGGGAGCAGTCAGTCAGAGTAGCACCGTTAGTTCAGGGCGAAGCTGGCCCCATGGCTGATTGGTCTAAATCCACTACCTACTATCCCACGAAGCAAGAGGTCACAGAAGAGATCGTAGTGAGTCGGTGGCCCAAGCTAATGAAAGTACCCACTAAAGACTTCTTATGGCCCTCAGACGGCAAGACTAACGATCTAATGGACTACTGGTGCGGTGACAGAGGACCGCAGGACTTAGAGTGGCTCATAGCTCGTAAAAAGAGCGGTACAGACGATATAGATGGCTTTTACCCGGAAGCAGTTGATCTAATCGTTAATCGTTACGCAAACAGAATAGAACAGGGAGAAGAGAAGTTAGCCAACCAGAAGCCTGAGGTGATAGAGATATACACCAAGTTCGTGCTTGAGAAGGATGATGTCAAGGACGATAACTACATGAATGAGACTGAAATAATCGTGTGGTGGGCCGGTGATGAAGAAGACGGCTATGAACTAATGGGATGGATGGTCAATCCTGCTAATCGTTTTGAGATGCACCATATCAAGCCCTATTTCATGTTTCAGCCTAAACCGCGTGACGAAGGAGTTCATGGGTTATGTATCCCAGAGACTTGCACAGGAGCGAGGGACACCGCTGATTGGGTATTAAATACCATGCTTGATCGTCAGGCACTCTACAATGACCCTACAGTAGTAATGGACCCCAAGAGCTTTCAGAATGAGCAGAACGTCCTCAAGACAGGGTTAGGCAAGAGGTGGATAAAGGCTGACGGGGGCTCAATAGATATCCTCCAGGTAAACCACCCTGAAAGCATCAACATGGAGATCGTATCACAGATGGTCTATGAGTGCCGTATAATGTGGGGTGCGAGTGAACAGTTAAGCGGCCAGCGTACCAAGACCGACTCCGGCACGGCCGCAGAAGCTAACCTACTTGCCGCTAAAGCAGCTCAGCAATTCCAGGATAGCGTGGAGTCCATCAGCCAGACCGCAGACCTCCAGTACGAATACATCAGGCAGTTCTACATACTCAATGAACCGGGAGACATGAAGGTTCCGGTAAGGGGAGAGAACGGAGACGGAAGCCTGGTTGAAGTTACGCGTAAGATGTTTGAAGGGCCGGTACTAATTAGGAGTCGGAGAGTAGCCACAGAGAGTGAGCGTGAGATGCGTATAGGTGCGTTAAAGGAAGCTATGGGCTTCTTAGCACAGACACAGAGTCCTTTGATGCGTGATCCTCAGTTCGTGATGGAGACTACCAAGGAGTTCTTCGATGCTCTTAATCTTGAGAACGTGACGATCCCTACCAAAGAACAGTTAATGCAGTCTCAGGCACAGATGATGGCTATGCAGAAGCAGATCGAAGAGAAGGAATCACTTGATAAGGCGGCAGAGAAGATCCCCAACAAGGGAGTACGCAATCAGGTACAGACCTTCTTAGACAACCCGAAGGAAGCCGGCAAGATGGGCGCACCCGCCACAAGCCCCAACCAAGCCCCAGGGATGACGCAGAATGCAGTACAGGGCATAGACCAGATAGGAGGTCTTAGATGAGGCTAATCCACGGTGATTGCCTTGAAGAGATGGATAGTATTGCCTCAGGGTCAGTCGATATGGTGATGGCTGACCCACCGTATGGCACTACAGCGTGTAAGTGGGACTCTATAATCCCTTTAGAGCCAATGTGGGAGCAGTTGAAGCGAGTTATTAAGCCTAATGGTGCGATTGTAATGACTGCCTCTCAGCCTTTCACCACGACCCTGATAAGCTCTAATATGGGGATGTTTAAGTATTGCTGGTACTGGGACAAGAAGAAACACGCAAACGCTATGCTGGCGAAATACCAGCCATTGAAGGTTCATGAGGATGTAGTAGTTTTCTCTGTCAGTAGGCATAACTATTATCCCATCAAGGAAAAGAGAAAGCCAAGAACAGACAAGATGGCAAGAATTAAAAATGGTGATAACTTTGGCGGAAAGGTCGTTGAGAGGCAATATTCTAATCCAGATGGTATGTATAATCCCAAAAGCATCTTGGAAATAAGCAATGCCAATCAGCAAGGCAAAGTCCACCCCACCCAAAAACCATTAGCCCTAATGGAGTACCTAATCAAGACCTACACGAACGAAGGAGAAACAGTGTTGGACTTTGCGATGGGTAGTGGAACAACAGGATTAGCCTGTATGTACTCGATTCGTAATTTCATTGGGATAGAGAAGGACGAGAAGTATTTCAAGATAGCCGAAGCCCGGATCGAAGACAGCACAAAACAGTTAAAATTAGCAATGTAAGGAGACGAGAAATGATTGAAGAAGAGAGAGACTTATTAGCAAAACCAGATATTTACAGATTTAGTCTACAGACCCCGAAGCGTGTATTTGATAACAGGTTTGTCACCCTCGATGATTATAAAAAACTATATGATCTTTATGAGGAGCTGAATAACAGGAGTAGTGTGTAAGAGACTCAACAGGCACTTCATAGGCATAGAGAAGGACGAAACATACTTCAATATAGCCAAGCAAAGAATAGGAGAGGTATTACTATGATGGTACTAACGAAGCTAGACCGGATAATAGAGCTGCTGGAGATCATAGCGGAGCAGACTAAGCCAGGACAGGCGAAGTTCTTTGGTACATCCATAACTCCGTTAGACTGTTATTGCAATGCTACTGCTGAACAATACGATAATTACCAACTCCCAGAGCAGTACAGACAGGAAGGTGTAATATGATCAAAAAAATAATGAGAGACTTCTGCGCCCTTGAGGATATGTTCATAGACCTCCCACCGGAAGGCAAAGAGAAGATACGCCACAAAGTAATGAAGATGGTAGAGACAGAGGAGTACAGCTATCTCAAGTACCTACTATTACAGAAGGGAATAGAGTTTATGACCAAGGGTGACATTGAAGAGGCGAATGCGGTATTCAATTCAGCCCTGATCGCAGACACCCTAACACCGCCAGTACCACCAGAAGAACCAAGGAAGAGTCATTTCCGCCCTCACGATTGACACTTTCAACGTTAATGAGGGGATAAGTTTTATTTTATGCAAAACGCTGTGGCGGCAGAGTAGCGTAATACCCCTCACAAAGCAGGGTATGGGTTCGATTCCCAGCCCTGCCATCGAGGATAAGCTAGTGTCGTGCTAGTGGAAGCTCGTTAAACCAGTAAAACTCCACCGTTAAAGGAGATAGTATGAGTGAAGAAAAAGCAGTCGTAGAGACTGACGAAGAAGTACAGCTTGAGGATACTCTCGACCAGGTCGATGAAGAAACTCAAGACGCATCTGAAAAGGATGTCGTAGATGAGGACGATGGGCAGGAGGCCGAAGAAACCGATGAGAAGGGAGTTCCACTGAAGAACCGCTTGGCAGAGGCGCAACGAAAGTTAGCAGTCGCAGAAGAGCGGGCAAGGCTGTATCAGGAATTCCTAAACAAACAACCTAAACAAAAACCAGAGGAAGATTCAACTCTCCAGAACCTTATTGAATCAGTATCAGACTCCGAGTTTGAAGCGGTAGGCATTTCTAAGGAAGTAGCCGCTGTATTGCGTAAGTCGCAGTCTACTGAAGCTCGGAAGGCATTACTGGCTAAAGAACGTGAGATAAACGCCCAGGTAAAGGAAAACCAGAGGATTAACGCTGAATTTGCTAAAGACCGCTTTGAGTCGGTCAAGTCATTCCAGGAAGACTCTGACGGTGAGTTCGGGAACCTAGTAGTACCGGACGGTAATGGTGGGCTAAAGTATGACGAAACCAGTAAGCTATTCAAGCGAGCAAGTGAGATATTCAATAGTTCACCCAGATTACAGAAGTTATCAGATGGCCCAGCCCGCGCGGCAGACAAAGCTGAAAAGGAGCTTATGAAAGCCAAGTACGGCAAAACCACACCCAAGAAGAAGAACCCAGACCGGATGAAAGCAACCGGCAGCGGTAGAGAATCTGGGGGCAGTAGTGGAGTCAAGCATGGTGGCAAGTTCTACCGTAAGCTCGACACCAGCCCCGGTGGTGAGTTCGACAAGCTGAGCCGTGAAGAACAGAGCGAGTACAACGTCTGGGAGACGATGGAGAGAACGAAGTAAGACCCCTCTGGGGGAGAAAGACAATGACAGACTATAATTACCTAACAGCGTCAAATATGGACAATTTTATTCCAGAACTCTGGCATAGAACTGTTCGTAAAGACCGGATTCAGCGTGAACTCTTTACCCGTTTTGAAGGAAAAGAAGGCACGATGTCCGGTGTAATCGCGGCTAATGACCTTGATAAGCAGGCCGGAGATACGATCCATTTTGAAACACTCTCTGAGCTTTATGCCGAAGTAACTACGGGTGAGAATACCCTGGAAGGACAGGAAGAGAAGTTCACCAACCATCAGTATGACTTGACTATTGACTTTGTTCGTCATGCTGTAGCGGTCAGTCGTAAGGCTAATAAACTAGCCTTTATTCAGGCGATTGAGAGAGCTGCCCCGATGCTGGGACGTTACTTTGCTAAGTATTTTGATGAGGTGATCTTTGATCTTCTGATTGATAACGGAACCACAATGGGTACTGCGGCTGCGTCTTTGAGTTCTACTGATCGTATGAAACCCTCGATCCTCGATGCTATTAAGCTCGGTCTTATACGCCGGGGTGCTTTACCGATGGAAGTCAAAATCGGCAAGCATGGCGAGGTCAAGGAGTTCTATGCCTGTATCCTTGATGAGGTCAGTGCCTACCATCTCCAGACGGATGATACCTTCCGTCAGACTATGCGTGATGCTATGCCTCGTGGAACAGACAATCCGATGTTTAATGGTGCGCTGGGTGTGTGGAACGGACTCGTTCTTTATACCTACAGCGGAATCCATCAGGGATGTCATCAGGGTACACCACAGCGGCCTGAGTGCGCTCTTACGAGTGCTACTAGCGGAACAGGGACTAAGACCCTTACCGTTGGTACTGTCGCTGACCGGGACTACACAAAGCATTTCCCCTCCAGCGGTACTCTGACTGTCTCCGCTGATGGTGTTAACGATGCTGAGCAGTGTGTTTATACCGGAAAGACAATCAGTACCTTTACGGGTGTTGAGATTGACGAGTCAGCTCACCTTGCGGGGAGTCGTATTACCCAGCAGAACAGCATGAGTACTATCGTTGCCTTCGGTGCAGAGGCTCTTTGCAGAGCTTTCACTGAGCGTGACCATGCGATACCGGGAGTTCCCAAGGACTTCAATATGCAGGTTGCTATTGCTCTGGAGAGTATTACCGGAGTAGCGATCATTGAGGATTCAGCGGGTAATGTGCCGAATGTGCTAAACCACAGGGTCTATGCAGATTTGCCCGACCTGACTAGCATAACTCTCTAAACCAACAACCAGGATGTACCCTCACCCTTCGGGGTGGGGGTATGTTCTATTTTTATAAGGAGTAAATCATGGGAACTAGATTCCTTGTATCATATGAAGGGCCGATTGAAGAGTTCGTAGCTACCGTGAACGGTGAGTACATTATCTTTCATCAGATCAAGATGAAAGGTAAGACTGATAAGGTAGGAGAAGTCTACAGTCAGAACGCCTTCAATTTCATCCTTCGCAACATGAACATAACCCCGTATTCCCCCTGCCCCGAAGCCCTCAAACAGCTTAACAAGATACAGAAAGCCCGTATTAAATCTCTAGAAGAGGCAAGGGTAAATGATGTTAAGAAGAGGCTTGAACACCAAATAAGTGTCATCAACGTAAAGGTAGATCAGAAGCAGGAGCAGATCGAGGAAGCCAAGAAGACTATCTTTATAATCACCAATGAGATAGAGGACGCGGTGGCACTAATACCCAAAATAACGGAGCAGATTAAGAATCTATTTAAATAAGGAAAGACGTTATGAAAACACTACTGATCGGACTGATTGGATTATGTATTACCGCAAATGCCTGGGCCACAGGTCCGTTCAGTGTAAATGCGGCAAGGGACATTGATATCACCACAACCAGGGCTAGCAATAACTTTGGCTGGCAGATAGAGGCCCAGACAGACGGTGGGGATCTCCTCGCCAGTGTAATTGACAAGAACGAAGCATATACCCAGTATCCCTATATCGTGAGTGGTACTGATGGCTTGACCTGGTATTTCCGGGGATTGGGTGAACCACTAGACATCACTGCTGGAGATAGCGTAACATTTACCTATCTTACCGAAGCCGGAGGGGGAGAAGTAAGCGAAAAGATATTCTTCCCGGCAATAACAAGTCCCATTCTGTTATATGTAGGTGATGACAACTGTACTTACTCTGACTCAGCGTTCACCACTAAAGTGGGTATGACCCCAACGCCTGCGCCTACAGCTACGGCTGTTGTACCAACCGCAACACCTACAGCCGTGCCTCCAACCCCAACACCCACACCCACACCAGAACCTGACAGTGCGTATCTGTATCTGATACCCACCGCTACCTCCCCAGGACTCGTAGGGTCTCTCTGGATGGATACAGACGGGGTAATGTGGTTTAATTCAACCGGCACAGACATACAGGTCAGCCCCTAAAGGAGACAACCATGAAGAAACTATTAATAATTGTGGGGTTGCTCCTGATAGTGACCCCTGTAATGGGAGCTACTCCTACAGTAGTCCCACCTACTCCGACACCAAGTGTAACTCCTAGTGTGACACCCACTACGACACCGAGTACCACACCTACTCCAGTACCGGCTGATGTACCCAGTGGAGTGATAGAGTGGCCCTATGCTATAAATCTACGGGCTAACTTTACAGACTTCTCTACTGGTGCATTAACTGACCAGAAATTTGTGAATATAAAAAATGGGGCAGAATTTAGTGTTCCTGCGGGTCAAAGGTTTTATGTCCAATCTATTAACTGGAGTTGCCTTAGTGCCGTAACGGCATATCTGGAGTTTGATGGGATCACCTCAGACCAGAAATTTGATATGGTCTATTTTCCATTTACCGGACAAGGAAAAATATTGACCTTTATAAATCCAGTAACTTCTTTAGATCCGGCATGCGCACCAGTAATCACTACCGACCGTGGTTGTACAGGGTGGTGCTTTATAGGAGGGGAGTTAAAATAATATTTTGAAGGGAATATACAAACCATAATAGAGAGGGAAGAAACAGCGTTAAATATATAACCTGGCGCGCCGAGGTATTTGAAAGAGATGCTTTTAGATGTGTAGATTGCCAGCAGGTAGGGGGCAGAATTAATGCTCATCATGTTCAAAGTTGGGCGGAATATCCTGATATTAGGTATGATATAGATAATGGAATAACTCTCTGTATCGAATGCCACATAAAATATCATCCTAAACTAGCTGGTCTAATAAGAAGCAAAGGAGGTAAGAAATGTACGGAATAATGAATGATAAATCAGCAGAGGGTAGTATTTAGATGAGTGACACACTACACCAAGCAGTAAGAGAGCTTACGGGTGTCACGGGGGAGTTAAGAGGAGAAGTCCACGGCCTCCGTGACACCTTATCCCGCATGAATACTGTTTGCGCTCTGCATGAAGATAACATCCGAAAGAACACCAACTTCCGGCACTACTGCAAAGGTGCGATTGCGCTTGGAGTGTTATTCTTTAGTTATGTAGGCTACCAGATAGAAACCCTTAAGGAACACATAAAGGCTTTATTCGGCTAAAGGATATGATATGACAGCAAGAAAAGGAAGTTGTGGAAAAAACCCTAGAGTAGGGAAAAAAGGGGATCGTAAACCGACACGTCGGCCAAGAAGGCGCAAGAAATGATACCAGACTATAGGAATGTGCATAAAACGCACAATACCGGCTCACCGATTGATTGGAAGTGTGATCACTGTCAAGTACCACTTAATGAGGATAACAGATCGCATATATCCGTGAAAGTAGTTTGTATGGATTGGGGTATATATCAACTTTGTAAAGAGTGCCGTCAGAGATTCTTTGGTAATTGTGACGATAACTTAATGCTTAAATACGCCTATACCATAGCAAAGTCAATGAGGAATAAGGAGACAAAGAATGCACCGCGCATTTAATTACCTATTCAATCAAATAGCCTATGGCTTCATCCTGTTCCCGGCAATCATCCTGATCTGCTTTTCCTGCGAGGTCTGTCATGCCCAGGAAGCCACTCCGCAACCTACCCCGGCTGATGGTTCTACCGCAGAGGAATACTATAATTACATCCTTGAGCAGTCTGATATGGAATCCTGGGTAGAGACTAACTACGATCCGGTGACTACTCGTAATGGAGAATGTATCCGCCCAAAGGATATGATTTATCAGTCTGCCTCTGCTGATCTTGCGGTTGTCTGTACCTACGGATACGAGAACATTTACTATGATGGCGGGAGTGGAGATATTCGTGGATTGAACTGCCAGGGATTCATTGGCATTGAAGGGACTGTAGTGGCGTTTAGGCTGATGGACTTGTTTGTCTCTACTGCCTATGGGGCGAATGATATTAGTTCTGTTAAGTGGAAGGAAGTCAAGGCAATCAAGAAACTCTCCAAGCTCCAGAAAAAGCCCCAGAAGCCGAAGAAAGTCAAGTGGGCAAAAGCCGATGGTCTGAAAGAGAAGAAGGCTGATTTAACTGCGGAGGTGTCGAGATGAAATACCTCCTGAATATAATCTCAGTCCTTATCTGCCTGATGGTAGTGGTCCCCCTTGCAATGGCGGCTATTTATGTTCAGTCAGACGGGGATGATGGCAATGCCGGGACTTCCGTGGGGCCGTCTAATGCTCTTGCTACTCTTGGACAAGCGGCAACTAATGCAGTTTCAGGAGATACGATCCACATTAAGAGCGGCACTTATGAGGAAATCGCAACTATAGCGGATGCGTCTACCTGGTTGGGATGTACTGATGGGGGCATAGTAGGTTGGGAAGATTCGCTTACCTATCCTTTAATTGATGGAGGCGTAGCCAGAGCAAGTGCCTTCATCTCCAATCAGACTGATGTAGCAATTTCTGGGTTCAACATTCAATCCACTACAGGATATTCCATTGATATCAACAGTGCTGATAATTATGTTGACGATTGCCATATAGCTTTATGTGATGGAGGGATTTCTATTGATGGGGCAAGGACTGTAACATCAAACTGTTCTATAACAGATGTTGATGAAAAGTCGTATTATGTTGATGCCGCTGATACGGTACTGGAAGATTCAACGATTACTATTAACCTTTTGGTAGACCGTCCTCTTCCCATTTTTCTTGATCCCAGTTCTGATGGTGCGATAGTCAGGGATTGCACGATATACACTACCGCCAGATATGGTGGGTATTCTGTTCACAAAGCAACGATTGCCTACATATATAACTCTACTAACTGGACTCTGGAGGGGAATAGTTTCACATCTACTTATGGTAACTCAGCCTACCGTCAAATAAGTGTAAGGGGAGTTGCTACCGGAGTAAGCATAACTGATAACAGTTTCACTACGATCAATGCAAACAGGCATATTGCTTCAGATAGCACTCTAACGGGTGAGATTAATAGGAACTCATTTACTGGGTCTGGAACGAATGACTATGGTATTACTTTCGGTGGTGATGGGCCTACTTTTGACTCTAATATATTCACAAATCAACTAATTGCTATCTACCCTTATTTTAGAGACAAATCATGTGGCCCTATTAGGAATAATTATATAGTTGCTGGAACTGGTCTTTTGTGGATTGCTAACGCTGCAACAGAAGATCATATCATCTCAAACAACATATTCGTCTGCGACTATCCTACTTTTGGGTGTGATTCCACGGCATTTGTAATGCGTAACAACCTAAGTTGGACTCACGATACCGATAACCTCTGGGGTGGGGCGAGTGATTTCAATAATCTATCTACCGTTGATCCTCTGATAGTTAATGTAACCACTGGGACAATCTTCAGTAATTCTCCATGTTTCGGTGGCGGAACAGACGGGGTAGGCTGGATAGCGATAACGGATGTTGACGGACTGACATTTACCGGTCCGGATATCGGGCCTCACTCGGTGGGGGTGCCGACACCATTCCCAGTAGACAGCCCTCCTCCGACGCCGTATTTTCCTACACCGACCCGTACCCCGACAACGCCAACTCCGATCCCGACTCCAACTTCCGCTCTAACTCCTACACCCCAGCCTACACCGACCAGTGCGTTGACTCCTTCGCCTGTGCCTACTGCAAGTCCTATCCCAACAGCGAGCCTTATCCCGACACCAATACCGACCTCATCCCCTATTCCGACTGCTTCGCCCATACCGACTATAACTCCTGCGGATATTAGGTTCAGGGATTTGACAGCAAGTACTACAGCATATCTCTGGTGGGTGTATGCAGGTGGAAGCCAGATGTGGGAATGTCCTACTCCTGAAGCAACGTATTATTATTTTCACGATATATCAGATACGGGCGGATGGTGGATGATGAAGTTCGATGGATATGACACACCATTCCAGCGGCGAGCGACAAGGACATTACTGACATTCCAATATCCACCAACTCCTACGCCTGCTACAACACCGACTCCCACACCGAGTATAACTCCAACTCCATCGGTTACACCGACTGCAACCCCAACACCGGCAGAGGATAGATTTAGAACCTACGGAAGTTTATTAAATTACTGGTAAGGAGAACCAATGAGACGAAACTATGGAGAGATCAAGGCGCGTGTAAGCCGGTTATGCGATAACGTAAGTGATGATGGAGTAACTCGCGCGGGAGAAAGCATAAATGACGCACAGGAGTACATACAGGCAGAGCGTGATTGGAGCTTCCTGGGGGCGTTAGAGCAGACCATTACTATGGTAGCGAGTACCGCTGGATATGACACCCCTGACGGAATGTACTCGATCCAGAGAGTGTATTACAAGGGAACAGATGACACTCCAGTAATACTTATGCCGTGTACCGATGAAGACTATCTCCAGTATTACGATGGTCGCTCTGCGGGGGATCCTACGGTATATATGCTTAAAGATGAAGGAGCTAACTATAAGTCCCGTATCTACCTTGGGGTAAGTCCTTCAACACAGCACATATCAGTAAATGGTAGCACTTTGTATTTAGAGCAGTATTCACAGGTCACTGAATTGACATTGGATAGCCAGTATCCTTCATTCCCCTATGATTTTACGAAAGCCATTGAGTATCTAGCGGCGGCGTTGATGTGTCAGTCGCAGGGAGATACTACTCAAGCGTCAGGATATATGAGTACCTATCAATTACTAATGAACAAACTGATTTACAAGGACATAGCGCGTTACCCGGAGCAGTTCAGTATAAGACCACAAACCGGACCAAATCCGTGGAGAGGACGCAGATCAAGGACTGATTACGGTAGGAGATCTTATTAATGGCTGGAGAATCTAAAATAACAATAGATGTACTCAAGGGCGTGAACCAAGACGGTAATTTACTGTCTGGTGAAGTCACAGAAGCCTGCAATGTCATAGGTGAACCGACAGGCTTTTCAGTCTGGAAGGGTCGTACAAAGTACACTAAGCAGTCAATAAACGGTTCTAATGGTCTGTATCACACTATATTCCCTGATGGGCATAAGACTTTAGTAGTTAAGGGCAAAGGCACTCTACACGTTATAGAGAGTGGGACTGTATATACCCTATCTATTGGTGATCAGGTGGCTATTCAGGCTGCTTTAGATACGGCAAACACGGAATTGGATAGAATCACTGATGCCTTACCAGCAGTCTACGACCCGGAAATCCCCGATGCACTCTGGGAACAACTAAAAATATATCCACCGTTGAACCTGAAGAAAATAGTAGCTGAATATTTCCCCGAAGCAGATGCAAAAACCATAGAAGCATTGACTCCGCTTTTCAGCCAATGGAGAACTGCATATCATGAGGTAGCAGAACTAACAGATCAGCTTGTGAGTGTAGCACTGGCATTAAACCAAGACCCTCGTAACCCTACTCACTTTACGATGTTCTCACGCAATAGGTACTTAATAGGAAGTAATTACCTTAAAGACCCTGCCTGGAGCTGGGACGGTAACATAGATCGTGACCCAGAACCTATCTACACACATGGAATGAGGTTCTCTCAAGTGGAAGCGTGGGGAGGCAGGTTGTGGGGCCTAAATGCTAAAGACACGAATACTGACATGAACTTCCCGCTTTATGCCTTTTACGGTGATATTGATGAATTAGAGATTCCCGCCGGCCAATGGCTTGAGTTCCGTGACAACCCTTTAGCCAGTAAGTTAGTGGCTATGAGGTCTTTTACTCGTGATTACGCCTTTGTATGGGGGGATAGAGGTCTTTGGCAAGTTCAATTAACTGGTAGTTACCCTATTTTTGTCCTGCCCCAGTTGATTGATGCAGAGTGTGATTGTGTTGCATCAGGAAGTATCGTTGAAATACCCGGAGTTGGGTTTATGTGGAGAGGACTAAATTGCTATTGGCTACTTTCCGGGGGACAAGTTCGCAAGATCAACCTGAGTAATGACGAAAGACAGGCAAATAGAATCAAGGATGGAATTGATGCCTGTCCTCTGGATTCATTGTTTCTTATTCACGGAGTCTACTACAAAAAGAGAAACGTGGTTATATGGTCTTATCCGACCCATAGAGCGACTATAAGCAATCCGTGGGAAGACCCTAAGTCAGATGTCTACGACCTCACCAAGGACGCGTGGTGGTGCTTAAATCAAGGCTGGCAGGGTGCAGTAGAAGTAGCGTATTCCGGGGAGAGAATGATTATAGTTACCGATAACGATGGTTACATCTACCTTGCTGACCGCAACACGCAGTTTGATAAAGATGAGTTCATGCAGTGGCACATTGAGTTTCCGTGGAAGGGTAGTGACACGAACAAATTGAAGTGGCTCTGGGCAATTCTTAAACGACCTTTTCAAGGCACAAATAAGGTAATGGTGGAGTTCTGGTGTCGTAACCAAGCTGATGCGATAGAGAGTAGTTTTACTCTGGATGAGTCCTTTGACGATGCGAGTTTAGGTCATATTACCTATGCGACAGGACAAACAATCTATGGCGATTTAAATGTAGTAGATTCTACCGGATTCCCCAATCCATCCCCCGGAACAAGCGATATAGCAGGGATAATTGAAGTCACTAACGACGAAGGAACCGTCCTAAGTCTCAAATACTACGACCCAATCAAAACAGGATTAGGTATCTCTACTGACACGCCACTATCAGGACACTTTACTACAAATAACAAAGTAGAGATAAAAGCCTTTGATCCTGGTGGTCCAAACGATGCAGGACTGTCCCCGGAAGCCCAAGCACTGAGCAAGATACCCATTAGATTAGTAGGGGAGAAACTAAAGATAAGATTAAGCAATAAGTACACCGATGATGATGGGAATGATGCCTACCACAATGGCCCTGATATTCCGTGCCTTTCATTAACTCTAATTGCGAGGGAACTACCATGATAATCCCTGCCCTCATACTTGATGATCCAGTAAAGAATAAAGTCCTTGTAGATATTCTGCATGAGATCGACCGGAGAATAGACGAGATCAAGATAATAGACAGCAATCCAACTACACCGCCTGAGAGGGCGTTATTCGCATATAATCGGACAGATAAAACACTCATAATCGGTGACACGGACGAACTCCGAAAAGTCGCTACTGAGGAGATATAACATGAAGAAATGGATAAATACAATTTTACCGATAACCATAGTGCTAATAGGCGTACTGTCCTTCGGCTTGTCTGCTCATGCGGTGACGTTCTTTGAGGCAAGTGATGTTACGGCCATGAACTTTTCTCCATGGAGAGGTGGTGTCTCGGTCGAGTGGACGATATCTGGGCATGGTTCGTCCGTGTGGGAGTCAATGGGAACTTTTCGGGAAAAAGAAACTTACCTAACATCAAGCTATATTGATGGTTCTGAATTTTCAATTCAAACCGCAACAAAGCTAACGACGCATGATTATGGCCAAGACCACCAAGCCGGAGATATTCTGATTGTATCATTTAACAAGGGGAGTGCATACATATATCTCCCCGCTTTTGAGCAATGGCAATATTCCGCTTTCTACCTTGCAACCAAATTCAACGCCAACGGAATTTATTACGTCGGAACCTATTCGGATGAGGCTTGCACCCAACTATTACAAGCAGCTTTAGCATATAGCCCCACACCAATACCTTCAGTCACACCAAGTCCTACCGCTCGCATAACTACACCCACTCCTAGCACCACCCTAACCCCAATTCCTAGCGCCTCCCCCACGGCATCAGTAGTTCCTACCCCAGCATCTACCTCGACTCCTTCTCCTATACCTACCTTAACCCCTGCCTCTGCTCCTTCAGCTACCCCGCCTTGCTCTGTGGGAACTGCTTTAACTGCTTGGTCAATAGATGATGTTGATATAACAACTACCAGAGGTCAGGACGGCTCAAACAGTTGGAGAATAGATTTTATCGCTAGCGGGAATAGAATTGGATACATAACAGATTGGGGAGATACCTATACTTCTACGGGCAATTTAGGATACGGAGGTCAGCTCTCAATACAAGCCGTACCTCTTGACGCTTCTACTGTAGAAATTAGATCCGGTGATTCAGTTGATATAACCATTGGTGCGGTAACTACCAGAGCATATTTCACCAACGTAACTGATACAACGGTCTTTTATGTGGGGATAGATGGAACTACATATTTAGACACGAACCTTTGTAAAATTGCTGGTAATGCGGCAGCTCCTTCTCCAAGCCCATCACCAGTAATATCCCCCACCCCGGTACAGACAGATTGCTTGACCCTTATTTCATACCCATATACCGCAGACGAAACCAGTATCTATGACCTATTGAACCTGGACTTCGCGGCGATCGTTGACGCTCAGAACGAGCATTGTTTCAGATCACCTATAGGACAGGTAGACATAGCCCCTAATGCAATAGGAAATGAAGAGCTAAGAGATTACGCCGTCCACACGGAAGAGATATTAAACAATACTATTCTCGGTGGAAGTGATGGTGATATTGCCGGGAGTACAATAACGAGCTTCAATATAAACACCAATAGTTTTGATTATTCAGATGTATTCCCTAAAGCTAATGAAATTGTAATTCCATATAACAATGCCTCTGGCGTTTCATCCCCTCAATGGGAAGTAATGTGTATGCCGTACTGGAATAACTTGAGCGGTTCATTCTCCATCAATTACAATACCACCACCTCCGACCGTGAACGGATAATATTCATTGATAAAGATACTCGGTGGATGTCTGTAGGTGGAGAAATACCTACTGCTACCTTAGATGTAAATGGACCTATGAGAGTAAGAGGATCACTTACATTAGACAGGGGCTTAGTTCAGCAATGGGTAGCCTTTGACGCTGGTGATGCAACTCCATTCGTAAGAGATGGAACTAGATTTTATACTGCTAATACAGCCGCGAATCCTGGAACAATCAGTAACTTTGATGGTGCTGAGTCAGGGCATGAGTTCTATCTCTGGGTAAATGATACTGACACAACTTGGGCAGCTACCACAGGCAATATCAACTTCACTACCGCCACTACCTCAAGTGAGGATGAGCTATATAAGTTCTTGAGAATGGGCGATAAGTGGTATGAAGTAGGCCACTGGGATTATGGGCCAATTACTGGTTCTGGCAGCCCCTCTGATGTATATGCCTTTGAAGGATTTGAAAGCGATAGCTTCTCAGGTGGTGATGGGGATTGGAGTGGACCTTGGGTGATAAGTGGCAATACCACAACTAGCAGTAGGTATGCACACACCGGGACATATTCCTCTGCTGTATATTACGATGGAGCTTCACTGTACCGAGGGATCAACACCTCTTCGGGTACGGTAACGCTTAGTATGTGGATTTATGCCCATTACGGATCCCCCACTCTACACATATATGACTCTGTAAATACAACTACCTGGAACGAATTAACATCAAAGGCATTTACCGGAGCATGGCAAGAATGGAGTTACACTTGGACAATGGCTGATAAGCAGCCGGAGTATATCAAGTTTGCAGTAACCTCCGTAAATGATGCCGTTGTGCGACTGTATCTGGACGATATCACAATAGAATAAAGGAGATAACATTATGTTCAACGAATTAGAACCTACCAGACATGATCAATATAACTTTGGGGCATACCTATCTCCTGGAAGTACAAGAAGGTGTATCGCCCGGGGTATTGTAAATGAAGATGGAGTGATAGTATGGCAAAATCCTGAGACTGGTGAATGGGAACCAAAACCCGCTTCACAAGCTCCAGCTGTCCCTGAAGGAGCTGGATACCCTTGGAATAAGATGTCTGATTATATGTATCAATTCAAGGATGATCTTGGAGCTAATTGGGGGTGGAGAAATCAGGGAAAGAAACACCCCGAAGACGAATTTATGAAGTTGTACCCCTCAGCAACCGATGGTGATTATATTATATATGAAGATATGTACCGTCTTGGGCGAGAAAAAAGCGAAAAGACAGACCTAGAAGGACTCAACAGCTCCTTCTGGAGCGACATCCAGAAATATGTAGAATCTCAGCCCGGTTACGAAGCAATGAAGCAGTTCATGCCGGAACACCTCCGGAGGATTAACGAGCTGGAACAG
>Ga0222639_1000160_pt1 | contig 31311 bp, 19 predicted proteins | sample AntAcemetagen185_FD_179863 | JGI IMG/M metagenome (GOLD analysis project Ga0222639, IMG submission 179863) | Saline water microbial communities from Ace Lake, Antarctica - #185 | ecosystem: Environmental > Aquatic > Non-marine Saline and Alkaline > Saline | place: Antarctica: Ace Lake...
CTATTACAATTTATTAAAAATCATTTTCATCAACAATAATAAAAATAAAAACAAATGACCGGTATATTAGAATTTATTGACAAACTACTTGTTTTTTACAATGATTATGTAGGAGGATATGCAATTTTAGCATTTTTAATTCCAACAGGATTGTTTTTTATTATCAAGTTGAGATTTCTTAGTATCACTAAATTACGTCACTCATTTCAAATTATTGCCGGAAAATTTGACAAAAAAGGAGACAAAGGAGATGTTAATCATTTTAAAGCATTAACAACTGCATTATCTGCTACAGTGGGAACAGGAAACATTGTTGGTGTAGCACTTGCAATTTACCTTGGTGGTCCGGGAGCAATTTTTTGGATGTGGGTAACAGGTTTTCTTGGTATGATATTAAAATATGCCGAATGTACATTATCGCATAGATTCAGACATTTCAATTCAGATGGATCTGTTTCCGGCGGTCCTATGTATTATATGGAATTCGGTTTAAAAAAAATGCTCGGTAGATTCGCAAAAGTACTTGCAGTTGTTTTTGCTTTCGCAACTATTTTATGTTCTCTTGGAACAGGAAATATGGCTCAATCAAATTCAATGACCGGAATTTTTCATGCGAGCTATAATATTCCTGAAATAGTTTCATTTGCCGGAATTACACTACAAAGCAAATATATTACAGCTTCTATTATTACAGCATTTGTTCTTCTCGTTATTGTTGGAGGTATAAAACGAATAGCAGAAGTAACTTCAAAACTGGTTCCTTTTATGGCACTACTTTATATAATCAGTGCATTAACTGTTATTATCCTAATGTATAAAGCTGTTCCCGGTGCATTCGCATTAATTTTTCATGATGCTTTTACAGGAACTGCTGCAGCAGGAGGATTTGTGGGTTCTACATTTATGATGACTTTGATATGGGGTGTACGACGTGGGTTGTTTTCGAATGAAGCTGGACAAGGCTCGGCAGCTATTGCCCATGCTGCAGCAAAAACCGAATACTCAGCTCGTGAAGGTTTGGTTGCTTCAGTTGGTCCGCTTATCGACACTCTAATCATTTGTACTTTAACGGCTTTGGTAATTATTGTTACCGGTGCTTGGAATACTGCAACTGAAGAAATTGCTATGACTGTTGAAGGAATGTCGCTTGGCTTAGGAAAAATTGGGTTATCACATCTTGCCAAACATATTGTTGCTATTGGTTTAATACTTTTTGCTTTCAGTACAATTATCAGTTGGTCGTATTATGGTACAAGAGCAGTAAATTATTTATTTGGAGAAAAATATATCAAACCTTACAGATATGTTTACGGATTATTTGTTTTCTTAGGAGCAATTTGGGGAATCGAGGTGGTTTGGCATTTTGTTGATGTGGTTATCACTTTTATGACTATCCCTAATCTTATTGCATTATTATTACTTACTCCGGTAGTGGTAAGCGAAACGAAAAAATATTTTAGTCAGATGAAGAAATTAAAAATATAAGTATTTTTGCCCACTAAGATTAATTCAAGATTATGTCTTTTAAGGTTATGAATTAATCTAAGTAATAAGGAAATAATTAAATAAAAACCTCGTTATATTGATAAAAATCAAAAAAGCTAAAATTATATATACAACTTACGGATAATCATATATTTTGCTTAATATTATTTTATAAAATATAATAAATTTAGTATTAGTAAAAAATCAAAATTCGAAACATTGAAGAAATCAAAAATCATAATAGTAACCATCATTATTGGATTAATCCTTACTCAGGGAAGTGTATTTGCACAATTTAATAAAATTCAAAACAAACCAAAGTACGACTTAGCAACCTGGCATTTCGGATTTATCCTTGCAACAAACACTATGTTTTTTAATGTAAAAACAAATCCTGAATTTCAAACTATAAAATACATAGATTCACCTGATATTTTTGGAGATTCCTTGTATTTATATGGTGTTACTCCTCAACCAACTTACGGGTTTACTATCGGAATAGTTGCTAATCTTAGGGTATCAAAATACGTGGATCTTAGATTTGTTCCTTCGCTTGCTTTTGGCGAAAGATACATTACATACAGTATTTACAGATATCAGGATAATATTCCAACACTCGTAGATATTAAAAAGAACTTGACTTCAACTTGCGTGCTTTTTCCTTTGCATTTTAAATATAAATCTGCACGTGCAAATAATTTCAGAGCTTATGTTCTAGGGGGGATAAATTATAGTATCGACCTCGCTTCTCAATCAAATAATAATGATAATGAAGGTGGGGAAATACTATTAAAACTATATAGGAATGATTTATTATTTGACATTGGTGTAGGCACAGACTTTTATACTCCTTTCTTTAAATTCGGTGTTGAACTTAAAATGTCGTATGGAATAAATAACCTCTTAAAATCAGAAGGCAATATTTATACTAATGGAATAGATCATCTTAATAGTAAAATGTTTCAACTTGCATTTACTTTTGAGTAAGTCATTATCCTAAATCCGGTCTTTATTATCCGATCTTAAATCACCAAGGTAAAAAATCAAGTAACAATCATCAAGAATCTATAATTCAGAACCCAATTTTTTTCCTATCTTGCAAGATAAAACTTTTATAATATGAACAAAAAAAAACAAACAATGCTTGAGGCTTTTGTAAAAAAAGCTACAATGAAACAATATGTTTATTCAAATACTTTAAGCACATTAAATTTATTCAAAGAAGCAATAAAAGAAGTTGTTTCAGAATATCAGGAAAGATATAAAAATACTGGAAAACTAATTCCTTTTGAATTTAAAAACAGAAGCGATTTTGAAATAGAATTAAAATTTGGTGGTGATATATTATTGTTTTTAATGCATACAAATGTTTTTGAATTTCCTCATGAACATGAGGTTATGAAAACTCCATATATCAAACAAGAAATGGCAAGATCATACTGTGGGATAATACACATATATAATTTCCTTGCCGATTCTTTTAAATATAATCGTGTTGGTGATGTTGGGTACTTAATCGGGCGTGTATTTATCAATAAAGAAAAACATTATTTTGTTGAAGGGAAAAAAGAACTTGGATTATTATACGATAAGTTTGGGAAAACAAAAATGAATAAAAAAATTGCCCGTGATATCATAGAATCTTCAATAAATTTCACAGTTAATTTTGATTTATTAACTCCTCCATACAAAGATGTACAGGAAATATATGTTCAGGACATTAAATATGCCATTGACAATATGACTCTAAAAACAGGAAAACGACTGGGTTTCAAGTTTCAAGCAGACAATATTAATGAAGATATAAAAAATAAAAAAAAATAAACATTAATTGTTCTGATAATAAAATTTATTATACATTTGCATCTCCAAAATAATGGTCCGTTCGTCTAGTCAGGTCAGGACGCCAGGTTTTCATCCTGGTAACACGGGTTCGAATCCCGTACGGACTACAAAAAACCTTTAAACCCTTTGTAATTTTAATTTGCAAAGGGTTTTTTATTTTGGATGAACTTTGCTGTTTGGTGATAAATGACAAAACTTAAGACAGAGTATTACAAATATTTAATTTTATTTTTTCTTTTTACAAAACATTTACCCGTATAATATAAATTATTCTATAGTATAGCTTGCAAATTCTTGCCGGGTTTACTGTGTACATAAGCTGCATTAAAAACTGTTAATATTACTTTATAATGTTATTTAGTGTTCTGTCTAAACTAATATTGTCATGTTTATCTTATTATTTGCTTAATTGTTTAAATCTCAAAAGCAATGTATAAATATATTTTATTAGGACAAATCCAAATTATGCTCAATAGCTGAGAAAAGTTGTCCATTGGGACCATCATCTTCAATTAATGCAGGAGCAAGAGCTCCTGGCAATACTGCCTCAACCGGGCGTTCAGCAAATTCTCCACCCAAATCGGTTCGCAGCCAGCTAGGGTCAAGAATATTAATTCGAACTGCTGTGTCATTAAGTTTTGATGCAATATCATCAGTTAGTTTGTCAACAGCCCATTTTGATGCTCCATAAGGAGCTAACTCCGGTTCATTTTTTATTTTTGATGTAAGGTTAATTACCCGGCCGAAATTATTTTTTATCATAGATGGAATAAAGGCGCTACAAAGGCAGTACATGGCTATAACATTTACTTTATAGGTCTTTATCCATTCATCCCATCTATGATCCCAGATGTTTTCATGATAATCAGTCATTATAGCTGCATTATTGTATAAAATATCTACATCAATATTTAGACGCTTCACTTGATTGATCAAATCATTAATTTGTTTTTTGTCAGACAAATCGCCATAAGTTCTGTATGTTTTTACAGAATATTTTTTAAGCAATGAAAAAGTTTTCTCACAGCTGTTTATGCTTCTTCCATGAACAATTATATTACACCCTAATTGAGAAAGTCCTATCGCAATCTGCTGTCCGATACCACGGCTAGATCCCGTTATTAATGCATTTTTCCCTTTTAATTCTATCATAAATATTAATCTATATTAAATTTTTAAGATAAACCTGTAATAGGTTTTTACTATTTTCAGAAGTTTTTAATTTAAACGTATTAAAAAGTTCATTAGTATAATTGACTAATTTTCAAAGTGTGTTTGTGTCAATGTTTTGAAGCTTTGGCATGTGCCTATAAATATTAATATTTTAGTTGATTTGTAATATATCATATTCATTAATAGAACTTTTAATTGATTCTTTAATTTTTATTATCTCATTGTTCAAAATAGCTTCAAAGTGAATTGGGAAATTGTAGTTAAAGAGATAAAAAAATGTTATAACATGAGTTTGATTTAAGATTGGAGAGGTGGAGTACTGGAATATTGGTGTGGGCACTACAAATACAATTGTTTTAAGTATTCTCTATAATTATTTGTGATAATTTACATTTTCCTTGTATATAGTAAAAGTATTCTAATTAAAAAAGTTTTTATAAATTAGCAGGAAAATTATTTTTATAATGTTATTGAATATCAAAGTATCAATTTTATTTGTTGTATTATTTTTAAATTCTACTGTATTTTCACAAAGACAAAATATAGGCACTTCATTTATTGTAAACTATCAACGGTCCGATTATCAAGGTGGCAGTCAAACATGGGATGTACAGCAGGGTAATAACGGCATGATGTATTTTGCCAATAACAATGGCTTGCTTGAGTATGATGGTATATTTTGGAATTTATACCCTTTACCTAATAATAGTGTGGTAAGGTGTATAAATATTAATGCTGATGGTAAAATATTCTCCGGAGGTTTTAATGAATTCGGATATTTTGAGAAAGAAAATTTTGCTTCATGTAAATTTCATTCATTAAAACATTTATTGCCTGAAGATGCACGCAATTTTGATGATGTTTGGAAAATAATAATCCATCACGACGAGATAATATTTCAGTCATATAATCAACTAATGATATACAAAGATAGCTTAGTTACTGTTATTCCTGCTCCCAGCCGATTTTATTTTTCATTTTATGTTGACAACGAATACTATGTGAATGACATGGAGAAAGGCCTGATGCGTTTTTCTATGGGAAAACTTTTCCCTCTTAAAGGAACGGATAAAATTAAAAGTAAAGAAATTAGGGGAGTATTAAAGCATAAAAACCAGCTAATAATTTCAAGTTCATCAGATGGTGTTTTTATTTATAATGGTAATTCAATAAAAAAATGGGATGCTGATATTAATAATTTTTTGAAAAAAAATCAGATATATTGTTCTTATAAAACTTTAAACGGGTATTTTGCTTTTGGGACAATACAAAATGGAATACTATTATGCACTCCAGATGGATATCTGGTTCAACACTTAAGTATGAATGATGGTTTGCAAAACAATACGATTTTAAGTATTTGTGAAGATTATCAGGGAAACCTATGGTTGGGAACTGATCATGGAATAGATTTTATCGAATATAACTCTCCTTTGTTATGTATCTCAAATAATTATGGTATTAGTACCGGATATGCTGCAATTATCGACAGTGGCAAATTGTATCTTGGAACAAATCAGGGGTTATTCTATAAAAATCTAAATTCAATAAACCAGATAAATATCGAAAATAAGAAATTTGATATTGTTAAAAATTCAGGAGGACAAGTATGGTCTTTAACTAAATTTGATAATAGTCTTTTTTGTGGCCATAATAATGGTACATTTTTAATAAAAGGAAATCAGGCGAAACAGATTTCAGATATTTCAGGAGGCTGGACATATTTGCAAATTCCCGGAAATAATAATAAAATTATTGGTGGTACATATTCAGGCTTGGTACTCTTCGAAAAAGTTAATGGCGAATGGAAATTTAAAAAACAATATTCAAAATTTTCTGAGTCAGCTCGCCTTATGGCTTTTGATAAGGATGGCAGTTTGTGGATGACACATGGTTATAGAGGAGTATACCATTTCTTTTTTTCAGATGATTATGAAAATATTGAAGAAATAAAATTTTATAATTCTGAAAATTCTGAACTTTCAAATCAATTATTTGGTTTGGGGAAAATAAATAATGAAATTGTTTTTCTAACTGGAGATGGTGTTGTCAGTTTCTCAGAAGATCATAATAATTTTATTTCAAATAGTTTTTTCGAACAATTCATAGGTAAGGAATTAATTAGAGCATTTTATGTCGATGAAAGTAATAATATTTGGTATTTTACACTCAGTAACGTTGGTGTATTAAGAATTGGAGAAGATGGAAGATATATAAATATTATTCTACCTTTTAAAAAACTTGAAGGACAATTAGTGAATGGATTTGAATTTGTGTATTCTCATGATGATAAAAATGTTTTACTGGCTACTAAAAATGGATTTGTAAATTACAAATCCGATTATCAGAAAAAATACGACATATCATTTAATACATATTTAAGAAGTCTTTACCTACATAACAGTGATATTACTAAATATTTTTCCGATACAGCTGTTGATTTTCAATTAGTTCACTCGAACAATCACATAGAATTTACTTTTTCATCAAATGATTTTAATAATTCATCACATTTATTATACTCAACATATCTTGATGGCTTTGAAAAAGATTGGTCTTTATGGAATTCCAGAAATTCAAAAGAATATACAAATCTCCATGAGGGTAATTATATTTTTAAGGTAAAATCAAAAAATATTTTCGATAAAATCTCAAATGTTAAAAGTGTAGAGTTTTATGTGTCTCCACCTTTTCATCGTTCAGTGTTAGCATTTATTATTTACTTCCTTTTATTAATTATCTTGATAATAATTATTTATATTATCATTAAAAGAAGGATTAATAAAGTTAAAACTAATAATGAAAAACAACAACAAGAATTATACAGTAAAAGAGAGGGTGAATTGAAAAGAGAAGCCCTGGAAACAGAAAAGGAAATAATTAATATAAGGAATCAGCAGTTGAGACAAGGAATTAAACAAAAAAATAAAGAATTAGCTAATTCTACATTTGAAACTATCCATAAGAATGAAATTCTAATTAACCTTAGGGATGAAATGAAAGTTGTTTTAAATTCTATTAATATTGAAAACGATCAACTTCTATTAAAAAATATAATTCGTAAGGTTAATAAGGAAATAAATACTAATAAACAGTGGAAAGTTTTTGAGTCACATTTTGAAAGTGTACATGAAGAATTCCTTGAAAGAATAAAAAATGCTTACCCGTCATTAACACCAAGGGAATTAAAACTATGCGCATATTTACGAATGAATATTTCAAGTAAAGAGATTTCTTTGCTGATGAATATTTCTTTGCGAGGTGTTGAAATTAGCAGATATCGTCTGAGGAAAAAGCTCAACCTGGAACGAAAAGTTAACTTAACAGATTATATTTTGTCGTTTTAAATTTAAAATCAAAACTTATAAATCGAAGTAAATTGATGTATTAGTAAAAAACTCATTTTTCATTTTTTACAAAGCTGAAACACAACACATAAAGCTTTTTATTGTTGTGTTTTTGATGTAATAATATTTGCTATTGATGTGTTTTTGATGAAATGAATATTTTGGAAAACGAATAATTAGTTATTATTTTCGCAATCATTTGCATTAATAAAAATTATATATTTAAGCTCAATTTTGATGTAAATCATGCTGAGATTAGTAATTCATTTTTATTAATGGTCATTAAAAATCAAAACTATTAACTAACAAATCAAAAAAATTATTATTATGAAAAAAAGAAATTTTCATTGGATGTACAGCCTGTCTTTAATGGCTGTTGCAATTATTGTTCTGACAATCAGTTCATGTAAAAAAGATGATCCGGAACCAGTAAATCCGGTCGCAAGTTTTCAATTTGAAGTAAGTGCAACCAACTTTTTGGAAGTAACATTTACTAACTATTCTACAAATGCCACCTCTTACGCATGGAATTTTGGCGATGGTGGAACCTCAACAGACAAAGATCCTGTTTACGTTTATGCAACTGCAGGAAGTTATGAGATTGTTCTAACTGCATCAAATGCTGAAGGAACCTCTGCAACTTTTGCAGCATCAGTAGAAATTACTGATCCTAATACTGCCTTGGCATTATTAGCTGGTGAAGTTTCCAAAACATGGAAAATATTCAGAGAAGAAGGTGCAGTTGGTGGAGTTGGCCCTGATGTTGATGGTCATCGTAGCTGGTGGGGATTAGAAAATAATGGTACTAGGCCATGTGTATTTTATCATGAATTTACTTTTAACAGAGATGGTTCTTTCGTTTTTGATGATTTAGGTTCTTTCTGGGGTGAAGGAGCAATTTTTGGTGGAACAGCATTAAATGAAATTTGTTTCGAAGCTATTGCCGGAAACATGATTAATTCAAACGGTGTTGATGTAAGTGCTTGGTTAAGTGATACTCATGCTTTTGAGTATGATCCAACTGTGGGTACAATTACACTTAATGGTTTAGGTGCATGGATGGGTCTACCTCAATTAGGTACTTTGGCAGAATCACAAGTGCCGGAAGCTTCGAAAGTATTTCATGCCAGCATTGAAGAATTTGATGGATATGATTTACTTACTATTTCGTATTCATATGATGGTGTTTATTGGGACTTTGATTATGCTTCTTATGATAATCCTGCTGATGAACCAGAGGTTGCTGAAGATTTACCTCCTTACGGAGAAGATTTACCTGATCTTACTCCTACAGAAATGTTTAATACATTTGAAACATCAATAAGCTTTGTTGTTCTTGATACCGCTGGTGTATATCCTGGTACTGGTCCTGCAGCCAATGGTGGTATGTCATTTGCAATGGGTGTTGCTGATCCAGCAGCAGTTGGGGTAAATGTTGGACAATACGACAGAGCTGGAACATATCAAGAGCTTCAGTTTATGATGCAAAATGATATTCAATTTGATAATTTCACAACAGTTTCTGTTGATGTTTATATGCCAAGTTCAAACGATTATACTGGAACATTAACAAAGGGTATTGCAATTATTATCGGTGAGGCAAGTCAAACTGATGGATGGTGGACTGGTCATATTCAATATGATGCTGAGGCAACTGTAATGGATGAATGGGTTACTTACACATTTAACCTTGATTCACCAACCAGTGGTCCTGGTGAATATACTCCATTTGAAAGAACAGACCTTGACTTCTTTGCCATATCACTTGGTGGTGGTGGCCATGATGCAACAGGCACATTTTATACTCGTAATTTTACATTTAATTAGTTGATTTTTTAGCTATGATCAGTTTATACTGATCATAGCTTTTTTATTAAAAATTAAATTTATGCACTCATTAAAATTGTTTCGTACAATTCTTAAATCATTTCTGTTGATATTTCTGTTATCTTTTTGTACAAAAGCAAACGAAATAGAAAATACTGTCGATCCTGCTAACTTATCCATTGTTGTACTGTCAATTGACTTAGAAAGTAAAGAAGTGCAAATTCAGGCTACAGCGAAAAATGCTGTAGAATTTCAATTATTTATTAGCGGTGATCAAAATCCGCTTTTAGTAAATCAAACAGGTTTCTTTACTTATACTTTTGAAGAATTTGCAATATATAATTGTGAGGTCAGAGCCTACGGTTCTTCAGGTAAATTTGTTAAAGAAATTAAGCAAATTGATTTATCTGAGGGAGGTCAGGAGGTTCCATTGGATCATGGTTATTATACACCTCTCACTTATGATGGATATCAAATGATATGGCAGGATGAGTTTATTGGGAACACAATCAATACAGATTATTGGAACTTCAATATTGGAAGTGGTGGTTGGGGAAACAATGAACTAGAATATTATAGATCTGAAAACGCATGGGTTGCAGATGATGTGCTTACTATTGAAGCTAGAAATGAGAATTATAGTGGGAGCTTTTATACTTCAGCCAGATTAAAAAGTGAAGGTGAATTTTCTTTCCAGTATGGAAGAGTTGATATTAGAGCTTTACTACCAAAGGGTCAGGGTATTTGGCCGGCACTTTGGATGTTAGGTGATAACTTAAACAGCGTTGGTTGGCCTGCTTGTGGTGAAATTGATATTATGGAATTAGTTGGAGGTAGTGGTGGTGATAATAAAGTTCATGGTACAATTCATTATAGTAATAACGGACATGTTTATACAGGGGGCAGTATAACTTTAGCCTCAGGAATATTTGCAGATGCTTATCACGTATTTTCGATTATTTGGGATGAAACCTCTATTAAATGGTATGAAAATGACAATCTATTTTATGAAATTAATATTACTGATCCAACAATGAGCGAATTCCATCAAAAATTTTGGTTTATTTTAAATGTTGCTGTTGGAGGAAACTGGCCTGGAAATCCAAATACTTCTACTGTTTTTCCTCAGCGTATGAAAGTAGATTATATTAGGGTATTTCAGAAAGAGTAAAGTAATTGTTATACAAAATTTTTAAAGCTTACAATGTGTAAGTTTATTTGATTCCTAAATCAATTATTAATTAAAAATAAATAATCAGATGAATTTAAAAATCTACAAAATTATTATTGCCATCATAATTTTGGGCTGTTCTAACAGTTTGATTGCCCAAACACATAAAGTTACCGGAATTGTTAAAGATGGAATAACAGGAGAAACTGTACCTGGTGCTGCTGTTCTCGAAAAGGGAACTTATAATGGTACTACTACAGATATAGACGGTGCTTACACTCTAAGTATTTCAAGTGGAATCGATACAATCATTTTTTCCTATTTGGGTTATCAAACTCTTGAAATTCCTGTAATTGGACGCTCAATTATCGATGTTGTCTTAATAGAGTCTCATACGGAACTCGACGAAGTTGTTGTCATCGGTTATGGTATTCAGAAGAAAAAAGTTGTTACAGGAGCAATTGCTTCAGTAAGTGCAAAAGAAATTAATATCACACCAAATTTAAGATTAGAACAAGCCATGCAGGGACGAACTGCTGGTGTTCAAGTAACAAATCTTTCAGGGCAACCTGGTGAAGCACCCACTGTTCGTATTCGTGGTGCTGGAACAACAGGCAATGCTGATCCATTGTACATTGTTGATGGAATGGCTGTAACTGGAATAGATTATCTTAATCCCGGAGATATCGAATCAATTGATGTGCTTAAAGATGCAGCATCTGCTGCAATATATGGTGCCAGAGCAGCCAATGGAGTTGTATTGATAACAACCAAAGGTGGTAAAGCCGGAAAATTGAAACTGACTTATTCTACTTATTATGGAATTCAGAATGTTGCTAGAAAAATTGATATGCTTGATGCAGATCAGTATGTAATGATGATGAATGAAGGTGCTAGAAATGCTGGTCTTTCAGAGGAATTCGATGTAAATGAAATTCAAACTCATAATACAAATTGGCAAGATCTATTGTTTCAAAATAATGCACCAATGGTTAATCATGAACTTTCAGTTACAGGAGGTAACGAAAAGTCATCATTTTCATCTTCTCTTTCCAGTTTTTCACAACAAGGTATTATTGGTGGTGAAAAATCTCAGTTTGACCGTATAACTGCAAGATTAAATAGTAAACATCAGGTAAATAAATGGTTGAAATTTGGAAATAATATTTCCTATTCTCATATCACGCGTAGAGGAATCAAATCAAATGAGTCTTTTAATGGTGCATTTAGTAGCGCCTTAAATATGGATCCGCTAACTCCTCAGTTTGAAGAAAATCAAGAAATATTAAACACAGCTCCTTATAGTAATCAACCTGTAATTGTAAATGCTGAAGATAAAATTTATGGCATCTCAAATTATGTTGGTGCTGAAGTGGTAAATCCAATGGCACTACTCGAAATACAAACAGCAGAAACACAGGTAGATAAGGTTGTTGGAAATGTTTATGCAGAAGTTGATATTATCGAAGGTTTAAAATTTAGAACAAGCCTTGGTATTGATCTGGCTTATGTACTTGAAGATTCTTATAAACCTATTTACTATTTGAATGGAGCTCAAAGCAACCTTGATAAAACTTCTGTTTATAAAGAAATTGACCGCTATTTTACATGGCAATGGGAAAATGTACTTTCTTATACAAAAAAGATTAATGATCATCAATTTTCAGTTTTAATTGGTACTACAGCCAGTGAGAAAAATTATGAAGATTTGTCCGGATTTAATGAACAAGTACCACTTTTTGATCCAAACAATGTTTACTTAAACATGGCAACTGATACATCATGGATCTCAACTGGGGCAGCTTATCATTCTGCACTTTTTTCACAATTTGCCAGAATAACATATGATTATAAAAGCAAATACGCATTCACAGGAATTATTCGTCGTGACGGATCCTCAAAATTTGGTCCTAATAACAGATATGGTACATTCCCATCAATTGGCTTTTCATGGTTAATTTCTGATGAATTATTTATGCCTGATCTTGGAGAAATTTCCTTCATAAAACTTAGAACTTCATGGGGTATTAATGGAAATCAAGAAATAGGAAACTACCGTTATGTTTCAGTTATTGATAGAAGCAGAGGGTATATTTTTGGTGCTGGCCGAATAATTGGTGCTTCACCTCAATATATTAGTAATGAAGATATTCGATGGGAGCAGTCTAATCAATTTGATATTGCTTTGGACATGGGTGCATATAATGATCGCCTGACTGTAACTTTAGATTATTACATTAAAACAACAAAAGATTTACTGGAAATCATTCCTATCCCTGCCCATGTTGGAAATGATCCACCATATGCAAATGTTGGTAGTGTGCAAAATAAGGGTGTTGAATTATCATTAAACTGGCGTAATGTGATAAATGATTTCAAATATTCATTTGGAATAAATGGAGCCTATAATAAAAATAAAATGACATACATTGGTAATGAAAACAAAGTATTACCAGGTGCTACCTGGGCAATTGCCGGTCTAGTTACACGTGCTGAAGAAGGTTTGCCTATTGGTTATTTCTGGGGTTATCAAACTGATGGCATTTTCCAAAATGATAATGAAGTATATCAGCACATAGGTACTGATGGTTCAATTTTGCAACCAAATGCTAAACCTGGAGATGTTCGTTTTGTGGATGTTAATGGAGATAATGATATTGACGAAGATGATAGAACAATGATTGGAAATCCTACACCTGATTGGACTCTTGGTGTGAATGGATCTGCAGAATATAAACAATTTGATTTTTCGTTTTTATTGACTGGAGCTTTTGGACATGAAATCTTTAATGGTAGTCAACGACGGGATCTTCGTTATACAAACCTTCCAACTACAATATTAGATAGATGGACAGCTGAGGGAACTTCAGATGAAGTGCCACGATATACATGGATTGATGGTAATAATAATAACCGTATTTCTGATCTTTATATAGAAGATGGATCTTATCTTCGATTAAAAAACATTCAGATTGGTTATACTCTTCCTGAAAGTTTTATTAAAAGAATAGATGTTTCAATGTGGAGATTTTATTTCTCAGCAGAGAACTTATTCACTTTTACAAAATATACAGGAGCTGATCCGGAAATTGGTGCTATTGATTCGTTTGATATAGGTATTGATAGAGGAATATATCCTCAGGCCCGAACATTTCGCGTTGGACTAACAGTTTCATTTTAATTGAAAAACTTAGAAATTATGAAAAAATATTTAAAATACATATATGCCTCAGTGGCGATAATTTTTCTTCTCTCTTCATGTTCGAAAGATTTTCTGGATCGACAACCATTAGATCAGGAAGTAAGTACGAACTTTTATCAGACTGAAGAAGATGCTAAACAGGCCTTAATTGCGGTTTACGATGTTTTAGGTTATCAATCTTCACCTGATGTTTCATGGGCTCCGTTATTAACAATGTCAGATATTTTATCTGATGATGCTTTTGCGGGAGGTGGTGATGCCAATGATGGAATGGATGAAGATGAATTTAATAATTTTAACATTCCTACAACAAGTCAAATTGCTCATTCAATTTGGATTAAAAATTATGTTGGAATATATAGAGCAAATCTTTTACTAGAAAAGATTGATGAAATTGATGCGCCTGCTGAGTTTAAAACCAGAGTTATTGCTGAGTGTAAATTTTTAAGAGCGTACTTTTATTTTGAACAAGTACGTTTCTTCGAAAATGTCCCTCTTTTAACAGAAACTATTAAAGGACCTTCAGAATATGATCAGGAACAAAATTCTCCTACAGAAGTGTATAATCAAATAGCAATGGATATGGTAGATGCTATTAATGCTTTACCGGAAACTATTTCTGTTGCCGAATCTGGTAGAATAACTAAATGGGCCGCTCAGGCAATGCTTGCCCGAGTATTTTTGTTTTATAATGGTGTTTATAATTTAGATTTAAATGCTAATGGAACAATTGTAAATCAGACAGTTGTTTTAGGATATCTTGAGGATTTAATTACTAATAGCGGCCATGATTTATTTGAAGATTATTCGCAAAACTTTCATTTAGCCGGTGAATTTGGAATAGAATCTGTATTTGAAATTTCCTATGGTGATTCACCTGCATGGTGGGACTGGGAATATGTGAGAGGTGGCGAAGGAAATCTTGCTGCTCAAATGCAAGGACCCAGAGTAACTAATTCTGATAACTGGAACAGGGGATGGAGCTTTGCTACAGTTAACCAGAAACTTGTAACATTTATGGCAGATGATCCTCGTTTGCAATACACTGTACTTTTTCAGGAAGAACTTGATGGTAGCCTGGCAATAGGATATCAGCACACAGGATATTATTCAAAAAAATATAGCTCAGATGCAGAACATTGGGGTGCAGATGGTCAGTTTGAATTGAACAGAACTTGTAATTACCGTGTAATTAGATTTTCTGATGTGTTGTTGATGGCAGCCGAATTAGGTAGTGGAAATGCTCAAACTTATCTCGATAGAGTTAGAGAAAGAGTTGGCTTACTTAGTGTTCCGGCTACACTTGAAAACATATTCAAAGAACGAAGACTTGAATTGTCACTGGAAGGTATCAGATATTTTGATGTTATCAGAAAAGGGATGTCTTATGCCAATCAAGAACTAAGTTCTAGTGGTATTAGTGGTCCTAACTATGAAGGTGATCAGCAAATTTTTGACGTAACTTTTAATAGTGCAACAAAGGGATTTTTGCCTATTCCACAAACTGAAGTAGACCTTTCTGGAGGATTGTTTATTCAAAATGATGGTTATTAGAATTTAAACTTAATTGTTGAAATAATGAATTATTTGTTATAGAGTTTTCTGTAACGAAAAGACATTGTATTGTTTAAAAAATTATGAAGTCGTCATCTGAAAATATAAAAAGTATAATATATACTTCAAGAATTTTTAGCTCTTGTAATCATTCTGAAATAAACTCTGAAAACTGTATGTTTTATTCTCAGACTATTCAGGAAGAAAAAAATTTTCAGTTACATCTACTTCATTGGAAAAAGGGAAATAATAATTGGAATCTTTTATGAAATGAACAAATTGGTTCGGTTCTTATGAACCGGGCCATGTTTATTTCAATGACTTTTACAGCATTGCTTTTGAAGTTGTTTGTTTGGAAATTTCATTTTTTCAAGTTTTTATAAATGAAAATAAATAGAGGATATATAATACTTATTTCATTAATAGTTGCTTTGGGTGGCTTTTTAATGGGATTTGATGCATCAGTTATTTCCGGGGTTGTTAAGTTTATTGAACCTGAATTTGGTTTGACAAAAATGGAACTAGGCTGGGCAGTTAGTTCGTTAACATTAACGGCAACTCTTGCTATGATGATTGCAGGTCCTTTGAGCGACCGGTGGGGAAGAAAACGTGTTTTGTCATTGTCAGCTGTATTATATACTGTATCAGCAATATTATCAACAATAGCTCCTTCATTTGTTTTTTTGGTATTAGCAAGAATGCTTGGTGGTTTTGGAGTAGGTGCATCATTGATAATTGCACCAATATATATAGCTGAAATAGCACCTCCGAAATTACGCGGGACAATGGTCTCATTTAACCAGTTAAATATTGTTGTTGGAATATCCGTAGCGTTTTTTACAAATTACTTAATACTGAGATTTGGTCAATCCGATGCTGAATGGACTAAATTATTAAAATTTGATACTTATAATTGGCGATGGATGTTAGGTCTTGAAGCAATTCCTGCAATAATCTATTTTATTGCTTTGATTATTGTGCCAAGAAGCCCAAGATGGCTTATCATGAAAGGCAAAGAAGATGAAGCATTACTTATTATGAGAAAAGCTGTTGGGAAAGAAAAAGCTGCAATTGACTTGCAAGCTGTAAAGCAAAGTCTTATTAATGATACAAACAAAAAGAAAGTCGATATAAGGGAAATTTTCAATCCGGCATTAAAAACAGTTTTAACTATCGGAATTGTACTGGCAGTTTTACAGCAAATAACAGGTATTAACTCAGTATTCTTTTATGCTCCTATGATATTCGAACAATCAGGATTGGGAGTAGATGCTTCATTTTCTCAGGCAATTTATGTAGGGCTTACAAATCTGGTTTTTACAATTATTGCAATACTATTAATTGATAAAATTGGAAGAAAACCTTTGCTAATAATTGGTGTTACGGGAATTGCAATTTCAATGTTTGTGCTTTTCTTTGGTTTTAACTCAGCCACATTTAAAATTACTGATGATACTCTTGCATCACTATCTTCAGAAATAAATACAGAACAACTTGAAAACATAAAAAATGTGAAATTTTCAAATGATATTGATTTTAAAGTGGCTTTAAAAGAAGCTATAGGAACTTCTATGGCAAAAAAATATGAATCTGAAATTCTGCCAAAAGCAATTCACCTTAACTCAATATTAATACTTTCAGCAATACTTGCCTTTGTAGCATCATTTGCTGTATCTATAGGTCCTGTAATGTGGGTAATGTTTTCCGAATTATTCCCAAACAGGGTCAGGGCTATTGGAATATCATTTGTGGGATTTATCAATTCTATTGTTAGTTTCTTGGTGCAGCTTGTTTTTCCTTGGGAATTAACAAATCTGGGAACTTCATTCACATTTCTGATTTATGGTCTTTTTGCAGCTTTAGGTTTGTTTTTTATTTTGTTTAAAGTGCCTGAAACTAAAGGTAAGTCGCTTGAAGAACTTCAAAGTGTTTTGATTAAAATTGCTAAATAGAATAGTAAATGAGTAATAAAAAAATTCAATATTTTCTACCGGTTATAATATTTCTGTTGTTTGGAATATTATCAGCAAGTTTGATTGTTAATAATGCAGGACTGTCTTTTAAACAAAAAGCTGTTAAAGTTGAATTAGTCAACAAAGATGGACAAATATCTTTGCAATGCAATGGTAACCCTTTTTTTGTCAAAGGAGCAGGTTCGGGATATGATAATATGGAAAGCCTGGCAAAACATGGAGCAAATGCTTTGCGAACCTGGTCAGTAAATGATGGAAAAAGATCAGGTAAAGAAATTCTGGATAGAGCTCATAAACTAGGATTAATGGTGTGCATGGGAATAGAAGTTGGAAACGAACGTTGGGGTTTTGATTATAATGATGAAGAACTAGTTAAACAACAATTTGAGAGAATAAAAAAAGAAGTTACAAGACTAAAAGATCATCCTGCTCTATTGATTTGGGGAATTGGTAATGAACTGAACCTGAATTATACAAACAAAAAAGTCTGGGATGCGGTTAATAATATTGCTGCCATGATTCATAAAATTGATTCTAACCATCCAACAACAACTATGCTTGCAGCAGGAGCTGTAACAGAAGATATAAATCTGTTATTAAAACATTTCACTGATATAGATTTTCTGTCATTTCAGGTTTATGGCGATATTTTAAATCTTCCAAAAGATATAAATGAAAGTGATTACAAAGGTGCTTATATTATTTCAGAATGGGGACCTACAGGACATTGGGAAGTGCCCAGAACATCTTGGGACAGACCAATTGAGGAAACAAGCAGCGAAAAAGCTGAAATACATCTTAAACGATATAAAAATATAATACTTAATGATAGTAATCATTGTATCGGTTCTTTTGTTTTTTTATGGGGTCAGAAACAAGAAAGAACTCCCACATGGTATGGACTTTTTCTTAAAAGTGGAGAAGAGACAGAAGCCGTGGATGTTATGCACTTTTTGTGGAATAACAAATGGCCGGAAAACAGATCTCCAAAATTAATATCTTTATTATTAAATGATAAAGATGCTTTTGCAAATATAAAACTATTGAAAAGTCAGAAATGTACAGCTATTGTAAAAGCAACAGATCCTGATGGCGACGAAATAAAATATTCATGGAGTGTACTTCCTGAGGTTCCTCGTCAGAACCAAAGCGAAGGTGGAGAATTTGAACAACACACAAATATAGTAATGGAATATAATAATGCTGAGTTTGGAGAAAACTTTTTTTTCTCAGCACCGCAACCGGGTGAATATCGATTGTTTGTTTATGCAAGAGATGGACAAGGTAATGCTGCAACAGCTAATATTCCATTTTTAGTAATTGATAATTAATAATATTTTAGTTTGAGAAGATGGAAAAAAGTAGAATTTTTATTGGTAATAGTGAAGTGATTACTACTAAATCAGGTATAGTTGGGCAGTTTATTGATATTGATGGTGAAAAATATTATAAAATTCAAAATTATCATGAAATGCCTGTCTTCTTTATGAACATTGTTAGTGATTCCGATCACTGGATGTTTATATCAAGTAACGGGTCTTTGTCAGCTGGAAGAAAGAATCGCGATAATGCTTTGTTTCCATATTATACTGTGGATAAAATACACGATTATAAAAATAAAACAGGAAGCAGAACATACTTCCTTGTTGAAAAGGAAGAAAAAACATTGCTTTGGGAACCCTTTACAGATGAATCTCAAAAATTTTACAAAATCACCAGAAATCTTTACAAGAATGATTATGGCAATAATTTAATATTTGAAGAAGTAAATTCTGATCTTGGGCTTAGTTTCAGGTACGGATGGTACAATAGTGAAAAATTTGGTTTTGTAAAAAAGTCATCTTTAATCAATAATAATGAAATAGCAATAAATATTGAAGTGCTGGATGGAATTCAAAATATTCTCCCTTTTGGCATAGGTTATAGTTTCCAAAATGAATATAGTAACCTCCTTGATGCGTACAAAAAAAATGAAAGAATCAAAAACAGTACATTAGGACTGTTTATGTTAAGTTCTATTCCAGTTGACAGAGCAGAACCGAGTGAAGCATTAAAAGCTACTTCAGTTTGGTCAACCGGATTTGAAAATAGCAGTAATATATTGATTTCAGACAAACAAGTAAATAATTTTATTAAGGGATTAAATATTGAACCTGAATTTGACGTCAGGGCTTCCAGGGGGGCATATTTTATTAATTCTTCAATAATACTTAATAAAAGCTATCGAAAGGATTGGTTTACAATTGCTGAAATAAATCAGGGAAGTGCTGACATTTCAAATCTTAGTAATTTTATAAGTACCACTGATAATCTTGAGTTGATAATAAGAGATGATATTAATCAAGGCACATTAAACCTTAAAAAAATGGTGTCTTTTGCAGATGGTTTTCAAATGACAAACACCGATTTGTGTTATGCTCGACACTATTCAAATACACTGTTCAACATTATGCGGGGAGGTGTCTTTATCAATAATTATACTATTGAAACAAGTGATTTTAAAGAATATCTATGGCAAATCAATAAACTTATAACAAAAGAATATCAAGTTTTCTTAGAAAAACTGCCTAATGAAATATCATATTTAAACCTTATTAATCTTGTCGAAGAAATTGGAAATGCCGATTTACTTAGAATTACTTATGAGTATTTGCCCTTAACTTTTAGTCGAAGACATGGTGACCCTAGCCGACCCTGGAATCTTTTTTCAATTGAAACAAAAAAAGAAAATGGAAATACTAAATATTATTATGAAGGAAACTGGAGGGATATTTTTCAAAACTGGGAAGCACTTTGTTTTTCATATCCGGGCTTTGTAGAAGGTATTATAAGTAAATTTGTAAATGCTTCTACCATCGATGGTTATAATCCATACCGCATAATGCGCGATGGTATTGACTGGGAGTCTCCCGATTCAAACGATCCATGGTCATATATTGGATACTGGGGTGATCATCAAATTATTTATCTTCAGAAATTTCTTGAATTATCAAATGATTTCCATCCCGGGAAATTAGATAAGCTACTTACAAGTGAAATTTTTACTTATGCAAACGTTCCTTACAGGATTAAATCATACAATGAAATAGTTCAAAATCCAAAAGATACAGTTGTATTTAATTCAGAATTAAATAAAAAGATAAACTCAGAAGTTGAACATTTAGGTGCTGATTCACGCTTATTAAAAAACAGAAACAGAGACCAGATTTATAAGGTTAATCTTACTGAAAAAATTCTAGCTACACTTTTATCTAAACTAAGCAATTTTATTCCTGAAGCAGGTATTTGGCTTAACACCCAGCGCCCTGAATGGAATGACGCTAATAATGCTCTTGTTGGTAACGGAACTTCAATGGTTACACTTTATTATCTTCGAAGATTTTTAAAATTCTGGAATGAAAAATTTAATAATATTTCTATTACTAATATTACTGTTTTTGAAGAAATAGAAAGGTTATTTGAAAGTATTTATAAGGTGTTTCTTGAAAATTTATCTCTTCTTGAAAAAGGATTTTCTGATACTGATAGAAGAAAAGTTGCAGATAATCTTGGACAAGCACATTGGAAATACAGAAATGAAATTTATAATTTTTCATTTTCAGGAGAAAAAAGTCAGATTCAGGTAGAAAATTTGGTGGCCTTTACCGAAATATGTTTAAAATATATTGATCATTCTATAAAAGTCAATAAACGAAAAGATGGCTTGTATCATTCTTATAACCTGATTTCCTTTAACAGGAATCAAATTTCTATTCGTAATTTATATGAAATGCTAGAAGGTCAGGTGGCTGTATTGAGTTCTGGTTTATTATCGTCGAAAGAAAATTTAAACTTGCTCGATTCCTTGAAATGCAGTAGCATGTTCAGAGAAGATCAATATAGTTATATGTTATATCCCGACAGGGAATTGCCCCGTTTTATTGAGAAAAATATTATACCTAAAAATCTTATCAGAAAATCTGCTTTATTAAGAAATCTTATAGAGGATGGTGAAACTTCGATTATAAAAGTTGATGATCTGGGTAATTATCATTTTAACGGTGCTTACAGAAATGCAGAGACGCTTGAAAAGTCTCTGGATAAGCTTAGAATGGAAAAATATAGTCATCTTGTAGAAGAAGAAAAGGAAAAGATTCTGGATATTTACGAAACTGTTTTTGATCATAAATCATTTACCGGAAGGTCAGGAACATTTTATGGTTATGAAGGTTTGGGATCAATATACTGGCACATGGTTTCTAAATTATTGCTGGCAACACAGGAGTGTTATTTCAAAGCTATTGATGAGAATGCGGATATTTCAATAATTAGTCGCATAAAAGATCACTATTATGAAATAAAAGCAGGTATAGGATTATATAAATCTCCTGAATTATACGGAGCTTTTCCAACTGATGCTTTTTCGCATACTCCATCAGATTCGGGTGTTAAACAACCAGGTTTGACAGGTCAGGTAAAAGAAGAAGTTATTTCCAGAATTGGTGAAATGGGAGTTGTTGTTAAAAGTGGGAAAATTACTTTTAATCCTTCATTATTGAATAAGGGAGAGATTCTTGATAAAAAAGCAGTATTTGAATATTATTCAGTTAATGGTGATTGCTGTAGTATTAATTTATATGAGAATCAACTGGGATTTACTTTTTGTCAGATTCCGGTAATTTATACTTTCTCCGACAAGGAAACAATTAACGTTTCTTTTGAAAACGGTAAAATTGAAAAAATTAAAGGTAACTCGCTTAATGAAAATTTAAGCAATTTAGTTTTTAACCGAAATGGGTATATTAAGTTAATTGAAGTAACAATAAAAAACAAATAGACATGTCAGTTTATAGTGAAAAGATATTATCCTTAACAGGAATAAATGCCCTACATAAAACCCAAAATGAATTGGTTTCACTATTTTATAAAACATTAAAATATCCAATGCATGGTTTATGTTTTAGCCCATATCTCGACGGGCAAAAACCGGGTTCTAAATTATCAGAAAAACAAATTAGAGAAAGAATTGAAATTATTAAACCTTATACAAAATGGATACGCTCATTTTCGTGTACCGATGGAAACGAGATGATTCCACAAATTGCTCATGAATATGGGTTGAAAACACTTGTTGGAGCATGGTTGGGTAGAAACGAAGCTATTAATGAACAGGAAATTTCTAATCTTATAAAAATTGCCAAAGAAGGATATATTGATATTGCAGCCGTTGGAAATGAAGTGATGTATCGTGGAGATATGACAGAAGCCGAATTGTTGATGTATATATACCGAGTAAAAAATGAAATTCCTAAGATTCCTGTCGGATATGTTGATGCATATTATGAGTTCGAAGATAGACAAAGAATTACTGAAGCCTGCGATGTTATTCTGGCAAATTGTTATCCTTTCTGGGAAGGATGTAGTATTAAATATTCTTTGATCTACATGAAAGACATGTATGCAAGGGCAGTAAAAGCAGCAAATGGTAAAAAAGTAATTATTACTGAAACAGGATGGCCTAATATTGGAGAAGAATTCTATGGAGCTGAACCTTCAGTGAAAAATGCCCTTATATATTTTCTGAACACACAACAGTGGTCAAGTGAAAATGATATTGATATTTTTTATTTCTCATCTTTCGATGAATCGTGGAAAATTGATGATGAGGGTGATGTTGGTGCTTATTGGGGTCTTTGGGATGTTAATGAGAAACTTAAATTTTAGTATTAATTAAGCCTTAAAACAAACAAGTATTTAAAAAATAATATTATTAAATGAAATCATCAATTTATCCACTTAGTATATTTCTTATGCTTATTTTATCTGGATGTAGTTTAAAACAAAGCAAGTTGTCGATTGAAGTTTTTGAGACTTCTGCCTCTGGCAATAAGCTAAATAAAATAATTGATGTTCCTTTAGCAGATGTTGATGTAAACATTCAGTTATTCCCGGAAACAAAATATCAAAACATAATTGGTTTTGGCGGAGCCTTTACTGAATCTTCGGCATATTTGTTAAACCAATTAAGCAAAGAAAATCGTAATAAAATTATTGATGCTTATTTTGGTTCAAAAGGGGCAAAATATTCTTTAACCCGAACACATATCAATTCATGCGATTTTTCTCTGAGTAATTATTCTTACGCACCAATTGCCGGCGATAAAGATTTAAAAAATTTTACTATTGACGAAGATCGTGACGACGTAATTCCAATAATCAAAGAAGCTATGGCTAAATCAGAAAATGGATTTAAAATATTGGCTTCACCATGGACTGCACCACCCTGGATGAAAGATAATAATAATTGGGTGGGAGGAAAATTACTTACTGAATATTACGATACATGGGCTTTGTTTTTTTCAAAATATATTACTGAATATAAAAAAGAAGGAATTGATATCTGGGGAATAACTGTTGAAAATGAACCATTGGGAAATGGTAATAACTGGGAAAGCATGCATTTTACCCCAGAGGAAACAGTTGATTTTGTCTCTAATTATCTTGGGCCAAAACTCGAAGCAGATAATCACGATGTAAAGATTTTCGGATACGATCAAAACCGTGGACAGGAGCTTAAAGAATGGGCAAAAGTTCTTTTTAAAGATGAAAAATCTTCGAAATATTTTTATGGAACTGCTGTGCATTGGTATGCAAGCACAGTAGATTGGATGCCGGAATCTTTAAATTTTACTCATAAAATTGCTCCCGACAAGCATATCATACAAACTGAAGCCTGTGTTGATGCTGAGGTTCCGCATTGGGAAGATGATAAATGGTACTGGCAAAAAAAAGCTACTGACTGGGGGTGGGACTGGGCATCAGAAAAAGATAAAAAATATCATCCGAAATATGTTCCTGTTTATCGTTATGCCATAGATATTATTGGTTGTTTGAATAGCTGGGTAGAAGGCTGGATAGACTGGAATATGGTTTTAGATAAACAAGGAGGGCCAAATTGGTTTAAAAACTGGTGTATTGCACCTGTAATTGTTGATCCTCAAAATGATGAGGTTTATTTTACTCCTTTGTATTATACTATGGTGCATTTTAGTAAATACATCAGACCCGGTGCAGTACGCATAGGATTTAATAATTCTGACAAAGATTTAATGGTGACAGCAGCTCAGAATCCTGACGGATCTACTGTAGTCGTGTTATTAAACATGAGTTCAGATTCAAAAATTATAAAGCTTTTAATGAATGAAAAATCAGTAAATATAAAAATTAGCGCTATGGCACTACAAACAGTTATCGTTTCTTCTTGAAAATAATATGGAAATATGGGAGACAACTCCCAAATAGGAAATTAAATAATGAAATTATGAAAACAGGAAAGACAAAAATAATAGTGACTAAAACAGCTAAGCTGTTAATATTAATTGCTTTAATAAGCCTGTTAGCATGTAATCAAAAAGATAATAAAAAGTTAAGTCAAAAATTTATGGGAAAATCTATTTATAAAGCAGAAGGGGTAAAACAATTGGGGAAGGATCTATTAATTGGTATTCCCAATGCTATTTGTTATTCGGGATTTAGAGAAGGTCAGCATCCTGACAGGGGAGACGGAGCTTTTAATCCATCTTATGATGAAATACTTGAAGACCTTAAAATTTTATCTGAAGATCTGAATTTTAAGCTTATGAGAATTTATGACAGTGGAGAGAATTCAGAAATGACTCTTAAAGTTATTAAAGAAAATAATATAAATATTAAAGTAATGTTGGGAATTTGGCTTCAAGCCGAAATAAGTAATCATAATTTATGCCAATGGCTGTCACCTATTCCTGAGGATGTTTTACTGAAAAATAAAAAATTAAATTTAAATGAAATTGAAAAAGGAATAAATCTCGCCAATAAATACAAAGATATTGTTGTTGCTGTAAATGTTGGTAATGAAGCTTTGGTAAGTTGGACAGATCATAAAGTAAATACTGACACTATAATTTCTTATGTAAAAAAAGTTAAAAATGCAATTCCTCAAGCTGTTACAGTTGCTGATAATTATAAATGGTGGGCTGATAATGGCAGTGAACTGGCTAAAGTTGTTGATTTTGTTTCCATTCATATTTATCCTTTGTGGGAAGGTAAAAATATTAATGAAGCTTTATCTTATTCTATTGAAAATATTTTAGAAGTGAAAAATGCAATCCCAAAAGCTAAAATTGTAATTACTGAAGCCGGTTGGGCAACTGTAGCATCGGAGTTTGGTGATAGAGCAAATGAAGAAAAGCAGTTGCAGTATTATAATGAATTAATGTCGTGGACAAAAAAAATGAATATTACTACCTTCTGGTTTGAAGCTTTTGACGAAACATGGAAAGGTGACCCCAGCAAAATGATGGGAGCTGAAAAACACTGGGGATTATATACAGTTGACAGAAAGCCCAAAAAAGTAATACAGCAATAATTAACAGAACAATATTAATGATTTATTAATAAAATATTAAAAAAAAATTGCTGATAAATATCAAATGGGAAAAACATTAAAAATTAATAAATTATTATATGGTTCACTATAAAACAGCTCCGGAAGATAGAGTTCCGTTTGGACAAAAATTGGCATTTGGCTCAGGGAATTTAGCAAATCAGTTGTTTCCTGCAGCTTTGGGGGTATTTATGATAATACTTGTTTTGGCTCTTAAAATGGATCCTTTTCTTGCCGGTTTACTTGCGGCTTTACCTCGACTTATGGATGCTCTTACCGATCCAATTATGGGATATATCTCTGATAATACAAGGTCGAAATGGGGTAGAAGAAAACCTTATATTTTTCTTGGCAGTGTTATTACAGGTGTAACTTTTATGTTTATGTGGCAATTATATCCTGAGAATTCTCAGACGTATAATTTCTTTTATTTTTTATTTTTTTCACTGATATTTTATTTAGGATACACAATTTTTGCTACCCCTTTGATAGGTTTGGGATATGAAATGAGCTCTGATTACAATGAAAGAACCAGATTAATGTCTGTTTCTCAATGGATGGGACAAATTGCATGGATGATTGCACCGTGGGCTTACGTGATTATTTACAACCAATCTTTATACAATACTCCTCCCGAAGGTGCAAGAAATCTTTCTATTTGGGTGGGTGCTTTATGTATGATTTTAGGAATAATGCCTGCTTTGTTTTGTAAAGAACTTGTTTTGCCTGATAATATTAAGGAATCAAAATTATCTTTTAAAAAACTGGCTTCAAATACAAAAGAATTTATTGTCAGCATAAAGCAGACTCTTAAAAGTAAACCTTTCCTTAAATTGTGTGGTGCTACATTCCTTGTTTTTAATGGATTTCAAACTATAGCTCAATTTTCATTTTTTATAATTATTTTTTATCTCTTTAATGGCGATACTGTTGCTGCAGGAAATTGGCCTGCTTGGTTTGGTACTGTTAGTGCTTTGGCTACTGCTATTTTGGTAATCCCATTTGTTACTTTTATTTCTCAGAAAATTGGGAAAAAACGAGCCTTTATATTGTCAACATTTCTATCAATTATAGGTTATGCATTAAAATGGTGGGGCTTTAATCCTGCTAATCCTTATCTAATGTTTTTACCCTTGCCTTTAATTTCTTTTGGTATTGGTGGTTTGTTTACTTTAATGATGTCGATGACTGCCGATGTATGCGACTTGGATGAGCTAAACAATGGTAAACGTAGTGAAGGTATATTCGGAGCTGTGTATTGGTGGATGGTGAAATTAGGTACTGCTATTGCTTTGCTTACAAGTGGGGCTGTTTTAAACCTGGTTGGATTTGATAAGGATGCAACAGTGCAATCTCTTCAAACATTAACTAATTTAAGGATTGCTGACATTGTGATACCGGTAATTACAGGATTGATGGCAATTAGAATTATGTGGAAATACAATATTGATGAGAAAAAAGCTTATGAAATAAGAGCAGCTTTAATAGAACGTAGAGGGAAGGTTAAACATCAATAATAAAAAAAAAATTAATCTGATTAAATTAATAATTGATGAGTAAAATAATTACAAAATTATCGGTAAAAGAAAAAATTGGTTATGGTTTGGGCGATACAGCTTCTCATTTTGTTTGGGATATGGTTGGTTTCTGGATACTGATTTTTTATACTGATACTTTTGGAATTTCAGCTGCAGCAGCAGGAACTATTATGTTGATAGCACGTATCTGGGATATGATTAGCGATCCTATTATGGGAATAATCGCTGACAGAACTAATACTCGCTGGGGGAAATTTCGTCCTTACCTTTTATGGATGGCTTTACCATATAGTTTACTGGCAGTATTAACTTTTACTACTCCAAATTTGGGACCTACTGGAAAAGTAATTTATGCAGGTGTAACTTATTTCTTATTAATGACAGTTTTCACTGCTATCAATCTTCCATATTCATCGCTTGGTGCAGTTATGACTTCCGACTCATACGAAAGAGCAGGACTAAATTCTTATCGTTTTGTATTTGCTTTTATTGGTCAGTTTATTGTTACAGGTACAGCTCTAACTCTTGCTTTATATTTCGGTAAAGGCGATAATGCAAAAGGCTATCAATATACTTTGATACTTTTTTCTATCATTAGTTTTTTTCTTTTTATGATAGCTTTTAAATCTACAAAAGAAAGAGTGAAACCTCCAAAAGAACAAAAACAAAATCTTAAAGAAGATCTAAGAAATTTGTTTAAAAATAAGCCCTGGGTAATTTTGTTTTTTGTGGGTATAATTTCTTTTGTGATGTTTGCAATGCAAAATCTTACAATAGCATATTATTTTAAATATTATATTGGCAAAGCAGAAAATGTGCAATTGTTCAATGTAATTGGTACTGTTGCTCTTATTATAGGAATACCATTTTCTAAACCTTTGGCAAAGCGATTTGGAAAACGAAATGTGTTTTTAGCCAGTTCAATAATTTCAGGCATATTTTTTATTTTACTTTATCTGCCTGCAGCAAATAATATAACTTCAATTTATGTGCTGAATATTTTAGCAAAAATTACTTATGCTCCTTCTGTTCCTTTACTATGGACAATGATTGCAGATACTGCTGATTATTCGGAATGGAAAAATGGTAGAAGATCAACTGGACTTGTATTTTCGGCAGCTACTTTTGCACAAAAAGCCGGTTGGGGGATTGGTGGTGCACTTGCTGGTTGGATTTTGACCTTATATAAATTTATACCTAATGTTGTACAAACAGATACAGCTCTTAACGGAATAAAGCTTATGATTTCAGTTTTTCCGGGAATTTTGTATATGTCGTGTGCTTTTCTTTTGTTTTTCTATTCAATCGATCACAAAACATGTGAAACTATGCAAAAGGATTTAGAAGCCAGAAGAGAAAAAAGTAACAATAATTAATTGAAACTTATTTTCTTGAAATTAATTCAGTTGTCTTATCTTTTTTTTAAAAATTTATTAAGTATTTGCGTTTTCTTTATAATTAAAGAATAGCAATATTTACACACAGAATTATATCTTTGCAAAAACAAAACTGGAAACATAATGCTTTATCTTGCACCATTACAGGGATATACTAATTACATTTTCAGAAATGTTTATCACAAACATTTTAATGGCATTGATATAGCTATAAGTCCTTTTGTTTCGCTTGTTGATGGCAAAAGAGTAAAGCTTTCGCATTTAAAAGATGTATTACCTGAAAACAATTCTGGAATGAAAGTTATTCCACAAATACTGGGATATAATCCTGAGCAATTTATTATAATGGCAAGAGACCTATATAACTTGGGTTACGAATCCATCAACTGGAATTTGGGTTGTCCGGTTTCAGGAATTGCACAAAAGAAACGTGGTTCGGGAATGCTTCCATATCCTCAGCTAATTGAGGAAACATTAAATGAGATACTTCCAAAAATCCCAAATAAACTCTCTATAAAATCCAGGTTGGGTTATTTTAATAATAAAGAGTTGCTTAATGTTTTGCCAGTTTTAAATAGTTTTCCTCTGGAATTTTTAAATATTCATCCCCGAATCGGTAAACAAATGTATAAAGGCGAACTTGATCTGGAGGCTTTTTCATCTTGTGTAAAAATTTGCGAACATAGAATAATTTTCAGCGGTGATATTATTGATTATTATTTTTATAATAAAATGAAGAATAAATTTCCATCAATAAATGATTGGATGCTTGGCCGCGGATTACTATCAAACTTATTTTTACCAAACGAAATTCTGCAAAAGGAAAACATCTCTGATGAAGAAAAACTTAAGATATTCTCAAGTTTTGTTAACGAACTTTTCGAAGAAACAAAAAATACAAGTACTGCGGATGTTCATCTTTTAAACAAAATGAAAGAATATTGGAAATATTTTAAAAATATGTTTGATGAGGGAGATGAAATCTTCAATACTTTGAAATTTATTCAAGATGTCGAAAAGTTTTCTAATACTACAAATGAAATTCTTTTCGAAACAAATATAGTATTTTCTTCATTAAATAGCAAGAAAATTTGATATTAAGAAGCAATAAATATATTTTTATTGCCATAGAATTGTTGTTTTTGTAATTTCTTTTTGTTTTCTTATCGTGTAGATGTTCAGTTGGGATTATATCAAAAAAAATGCCTGATCCTATATTTCCGGATCAGGCATTAATAGTAACATTATAAAACTTTTAACTATTAGTTTTTAGTTAATTAAATTCTCTTTCTGCGATTTTCCCCTTTCTTATCATTATCTCGTCTGCGACTGCTGCTTTCCCTTCTCGAACTGCTTCCGCTTCTTGAACTGCTTTCCCTTCTCGAACTTCCATCGCTTCTACTTTTGCTGTCACTTCTCCCGCTACTTTCTCCTCTCTGACTGTCATCACTTTTTTTGCTGTCGTATCTTCTACGACTGCTTTCTTTTCCCTGACTGTCATCACTTTTTTTGCTGTCGTATCTTCTACGACTGCTTTCTTTTCCCTGACTGTCATCACTTTTTTTGCTATCGTATCTTCTACGACTGCTTTCCTTTCCCTGACTGTCATCACTTTTTTTGCTATCGTATCTTTTACGACTGCTTTCCTTTCCCTGACTGTCATCACTTCTTTTGCTATCGTCTTTTCTACGATAACTTTCTCTTCCTGAGCTACCATCATGTCTTCTTCTGTTGCTATAACTTTCACTTCTATGACTACCTTCTCTTCTTCTGCTTTTTCCTTCCGGTTTTTCACTACTATCTTTATCTTCTGCAATATCAACTTTTACTTCACGACCTTTAAATGTTACATCTTTATTCAAAGAGCTCAAAATTGTTGAAGTATATTTTTCTTCTACTTCAAAAAACGAAAAACTATCTTTTAAATCTATTGAACCAATGTTAATATCTCTATCGCTCGTATTGTCATTTATCATCCCGATGATGTTTTTAGGAAGTATACCATCTTTTTTACCGATATTCATAAAGAACCTCGAATAGTTCCCTTTATAACCTCTTCGCTTGCCACGTTCTTCACGGTCACCACGATCTCTTTTATCTCTTCTTTCGCGTCTCTCTTCTTTTTCGTTAAGATCGGGAGCGTTTTTATAATACTCTATAAACCTGTTAAATTCCAATGAAACAAATCGTTTTATTATCTGTTCTTTGGTAAGGCTTTCAAGTTTAATATTTATTGAATCTAAAAACGGAGCAATCTGTTCTTCATCTACTACCACATTTTCCATTTTATCGATCAACTTATAAAGTTGTTTATTACAAATTTCTTTTCCTGATGGAACAAGTGCTTTTGTAAAACTCTTTTTGATAATTTTTTCAATTTGAGGGATACGGTTAA
>Ga0222639_1000176_pt1 | contig 29789 bp, 18 predicted proteins | sample AntAcemetagen185_FD_179863 | JGI IMG/M metagenome (GOLD analysis project Ga0222639, IMG submission 179863) | Saline water microbial communities from Ace Lake, Antarctica - #185 | ecosystem: Environmental > Aquatic > Non-marine Saline and Alkaline > Saline | place: Antarctica: Ace Lake...
CCTTTTAAGGAGACTTAAACCAGAGGTCTTTGAAGATATGATAGCCCTGATGGCCCTATATAGACCGGGACCATTGGGGAGCAATATGATCGATGATTTTATCAACGGAAAGCATGGCAAGGGAAAGATCAACTATTTTCTTCCCCAGCTCGAACCGATCCTGAGGGAAACCTATGGGGTGATATTGTACCAGGAACAGGTAATGAAGATAGCCCAGGTCCTCGCTAAATATACCATGGGAGAGGCGGATGAACTCAGAAAGGCCGTGGGAAAAAAGAAACCCGAGCTCATGGCAAAACATAACGCAAAGTTTGTAGAAGGAGCCATTGCAAACGGGGTTGAGCCTAAGATGGCCAAGAAGCTCTTTGGTCTGATTGACAAGTTCGGTGGTTACGGGTTTAACAAATCCCACTCCGCGGCCTACGCCATGATCGCCTATCAAACGGCCTATCTCAAGTCCCATTATCCTGTAGAGTTCATGGCCGCCCTTCTGACCCAGGATATGGGCAATCAGGACAAGACGATCAAGAACATCGCGGAATGCCGGGTAATGGGGATTGAGATCCTCCCCCCGGATGTCAATGAGAGCCAGGCCGACTTTTCCGTGGTGGAGGGGAAGATCCGTTTTGGGCTTGCTGCGGTCAAGAATGTCGGTCTGAAGGCGGTGGAACTCGTTATTGAGGAAAGAGACAGCCATGAACCCTTTGGCGATCTGCTCGATTTTTGCAGGCGGGTTAATGGGTCTAAGGTCAACCGAAGGGTCCTTGAAGGGTTGATCCAGTGCGGGGCATTTGATTTTACGGGGGCTTATAGATCCAGGCTTTTTGCCGGTCTTGATGATGCGCTAAGGATCTGCGGCGCGAACCACGACCCTAATCAACTAAATATGTTTGGCCCATTGAGTTTTGGAAACGGAGAATCGGGGGGGCTCCTTGAACTTCCTGAGATAGCCCAGTGGAATGAAAGAGAGACGTTAAGGAGGGAGAAGGAGGCCTTGGGTTTCTATATTACCGGACATCCCCTGGCCAGTTTTCATGATGAGATAGAGCGATTCACGACCTGCCTTGTTCATGATCTTCCTGCTCAGAAAGACAAAAGCCAGGTCAAGATCGCCGGCATTGTAGAAAGCCTGAAGATAAAGCGCACCAAACGGGGTGACAAAATGGCCATTATTCACCTTGAAGATCTGACCGGCTCTACAGAAGTGGTCATATTTCCAGATCTCTTTGCGGCGGTGTCTCCGCTCCTCAAGGGTGATGAGCCCCTCCTCATAACAGGGGGAGCGGAAATAGGGGATAGTGCGGCCAAGATACTTGCAAAGGAGATTGAGACCTTAAGCTCTCTCAAGCTGAATTCAGTAAAGGCCATTGCGCTCACTCTGGAGAGTGGAGGTCCTTCAAGGGAGGTTTTGGAAGATCTGCGGGATATTGTGTTCAGATATCCGGGAGAGTGCAAACTCATTTTCAAGGTGGACGTGCCCGAAGGAGAAGAAGTGTTGGTTTCTGCTCATGGTCGTTTCGATGTCATTCCCTGCAACGAATTCCTTGCCGAGGTTGATGGGCTGTTAGGGCACAGGGCGTGGGAACTGTTTTGAATTGATGATTGTTGATTGTCGATTGATGATTGAAAAACGAAAATAGCGTAGTACGAAACTGGAAACTGGATAATAGTGCCCTGTCTCTAAAGTTTTTTCCGGCAAATTTGAAATTTAAGTTGCCTGTGTAATAGTAATCGAATAACGATCAAGGAGTGACGAGTGACGAAGGAAAACAAAGGAATTTACCTTGAGGATCGTCTCATTGAAACAAAATAAAGGTAAGAATTCGTAATTCGGGACTCGGCTGTGACCTCGATTGTTGAAGAAAGACGTTAGTCGGAGGTCAGAGGTCATAACAACACGTAACCCGCAACGCGTTCAGCTGAGGAGCCATTATGGATTTGATTCTTACGAGACGAAAAGGCACTCGCGCTCTTCTAATATTACTGACGGCGTGCCTGTGTGTGCCCTGGTTTACCATGTTTTCCTGGGCCGGGGAGGAGGAAAAAATGATTAAAGGGTCTGAGCGGGTAGTGCGGAAGGCCTACGGGGCCGGAAGATGGTTTCCGGGGGATGGCAAAGAGCTGAAGTCAATGGTCGACGGATACATAGAGGACGCCCGGGTTGATAAGGTTAAGGGCAGGATTGTGGGCGCCATTGCCCCACATGCGGGGTATGTCTATTCCGGGAAAGTGGCCGGATATACCTTTCGTGCCATCAAGGACAACGTCGCAAACTGGGGCCGGCCAGAGGTGGTTGTGGTACTTGGGCTTAGTCACCGCGGTGGATTTCAGGGTGTGGCGCTCATGGATGGGGAGGCCATTAAGACCCCACTTGGAGAGGCACTCCTCGACAAAGAGGCCGCAGAGATATTGGCGGCCAAGAGCCCCCGGATATATTTTGATTACAGGCCCCATGCGGGTGAACACTCGGCTGAAAACGAGATCCCTTTCGTACAGAGAGCATTACCTGAAACAAAGCTGATAATCGGGCTTATCGGGGACCATGATTCCCGGACACTCGATGACCTTGTAAAGGCTCTTGATTACCTTTCCAAAAAGAAAAAGATCGTAGTCATTGCCAGCAGTGACATGCTTCATGACCCGAATTATGATCTTGTCACTAAGACAGACAGGGGTACCTTAGAGAAGATGAGGTCGATGGATTATGCCGGGATCAGGAAAGACTGGGATTATTCCAGACAGATCCTCTGCGGGATAGGGCCGGTTGTCGCGGTCATGCGATTTGCCGAGCTTAAAGGCTGCAAACAGGGAACGGTTTTGCAGTATCGCAACAGCGGGAATGATTTCCCGGAAAGTCGCGGCCGATGGGTTGTCGGGTACGGGTCAGTGGTTTTTGCTGTGCCTGAATGATCCACGGTGGGCTCAGATTCTTCAAGTTTTTCGACCCGTGGTTAATCACTAATTGTAGCAGCGCATAATCTAAGAATATTTGACAGGATAAACAGGATGAACTGGATAAGATTCTGGTATAAATCCTGTAAATCAAAAAGGTGGGTCACACAGGAATTTAAATTCAAGTTTCGCACCCCATCATTCGAAATACAGTACTCAAATCCGACGGTTGAAAGTCGATTTAACTCATGGTTATTCAGGCATTCAACATTGAAAAATTGAGGTTGAAACCATTTGAACAAAAGGTGAGATAAATTTGAAGGCTATATAGAAATAGCCCTTAATATTGGCACAAACCTTCATTTGCTCATTTGCCTAAAAAGAAATACTTGACAAACTCGTAAAAAGTCAGAAATGACCCGTTTTCGTCATTCCCGCGAACGCGGGAATCCAGGGAAATCAACCACTTCTGGACTCCCGCGTTCGCGGGAGTGACGGCCATGGAGACTTTTTACGAGGCCATCATACTTGGGGTGTGAAACTTGAGTTTAAATTTGAGCTTACATAATGATCAACAAGATGAGACAAATTGATCCTGTACATCTTGTACATCCTGTCAATAAGAAAATGAGATGTTATAATTAAACTACACATATTCTCTTTGGCTTTATCATATTTATGAAAGAAAATAATCAAGTATGCCGGCGGCCCCATGCATCTTATTTTCGGCCTGCTGCCATACGATGGATTGGGGTCCTTCTATAACGTCGTCCGTTATCTCCAGGCCTCTGTGGGCAGGGAGACAATGCATGACCCGGGCATCTTTTGACGCTATGCTCAAGAGGTCGGCATTGATTTGATACCCTTGAAAGGCGTCTGATTTTGTCTCTTCCTCCCCTTCTTCTCCCATGCTGACCCATACGTCAGTATAGAGGATATCAGCTCCTTCCGCTGCCTCTTTGGGGTTGTCAAGTACTTCCATTTTAGCGCCTGTTTTTTTAGCCATTTTATTGGCTTCATTCAGGATATCCGGGTGGGGAGAATACCCTTCCGGGCAGGCGACATTCATATTCATGCCGGCTAAGGCGCAGATTAACAATAATGAATGGCACACGTTGTTTCCATCGCCGATGTAAGTGAGAGTTAGTCCCCTTACTTCACCTTTGGTTTCAAGGATAGTAAACAGGTCGCAGACTGCCTGGGTCGGATGTTCGAGGTCGCTCAGGCCGTTGATAACCGGGATGCCCGAATAACGAGAAAAATCTTCAACGGTTTGATGGTCATAAACCCTTGCAACAACGGCATCGAGATAGCTCCCGAGCATCCTTCCGGTATCCTCAATAGGTTCTCCCCGTTTGATCTGGAGATCGTTTGGCGCAAGATAGATCGCAGTACCCCCGAGTCTCAGGATGGCCGACTCAAAGCTCGTGCGTGTCCTGGTAGATGGTTTTTCAAAAAGGATGCCGATCACCCTGTTCCGAAGAACGCTGAGAGTTTTTCGCTCCTTGATGCCCTCCTTTAAAATTCGTGCCCTCTCAAAGATTGCAAATAGGTCTTCTGAGGACAAATCGTTTGCTGTTAGGAATGAGCGCGCCATTTAATGCCTCCCCATTAAGTGAACTAAAGTGCCTAAAGTTTAGAGTGACTAAAGTGATCTAAAGTTTAGGGTGGTATTTGATATGCAGTTTCTATATAAGCGAATTCAGGATAAATATCAATTGATTATTTGCTTTTCACGTAACTTCTCAATAAGTTCGGGCGAATCAACTGGATTCCCGCTTTCGCGGAATGACTAAATGAGCTAAGTACCCGTCATTCCCGCGAAAGCGGGAATCCAGAAATGTGACATACCAAAGCACTTACCCGAACTTATTGAGAAGTTACCTTTTAACTCTTGAATGGGCCATTTCTCTTTTTGACATACATGGCCATTCGGCATATAGTCGCATAAGAGTAAATGAAACAGTCCCGATTGCTTTACTACTCAACTACTCAACCACTCAACTATCTCTGGAGTTGATAAATTAAGGAGCGCCCTTTGATTGCACCATCCGAGAATATGTCAACCGATTATGAAGCCTCTGAGGAGGAGATCTTTAAGCTGATCCATATCATTGAAGAAGTGGCCAAAGGAAACTATTCAAACGACATTATGGAGTTTACCAAGCCCGGCCATGCTGAAATGATTCAAAGGGTTGCCGAGGCCATGGGTATGATGATGGTTAGGGTGGAGGCAAGAGAGGTTCGTTTGGAGCAGTTGATCGAGGAGCTCCGGGACCTAAACAGATTATTAGAGAAGAACACTACACAGACAGTGATCGCGATTGCCCATGCCCTTGGGGCAAGGGATAAATATACCGAAGGGCATGCGCACCGGGTCTCAGTTTATTCTGAGAGGCTTGCCCGAAAGATGGGGTTGCCTGAGAAAGAGGTGGAAAAGATCAGGGTCGGGGGTGTGCTCCATGACATAGGGAAAATTGGATTCAGCGACCGGATTTTCAGCGATGAAGACGTCAAATTCAGTGAGGGAATGTTTGAGGAAATCAAAAAACATCCCGAAATCGGAGTAGATATTCTCAAAGATCTCACTTTTCTTGGCCCTGTCCTCGACTATGTCCATTATCATCATGAAAGCCTTGACGGGACAGGCTATCCCGATGGCCTAAAGGATGAGGAAATCCCATTGGGGGCCAAGATCATAAGTGTGGCCGATTGTTTTGACGCGGTAACCACTGAGCGGTCTTATCAGAAGGGGAGAACGATGGAGGAAGCATTCGCCATACTGAGAGAAATGGGCGGGAAAATGTCCCCCGAGCTTGTCGAGGCCTTTATTGAGGAGATCCAAGAAAATGGGATGCTCTAATCGTCTAAGTGAAGAGAGTTCCATCGAGGTATGTAAAGCCTAAGGTTAGAAGGGCCGCATCACTCTCCATAACCCTTTTGCTGGTCTCTTTGCCAATCTTATTCTGTTCCGCAAACCCGGTTTTGAAGACAAATTCCCGGAACAGATCAATGTTATAGCAGGCGACCATGACTTTCTGTTGCTGACGCTGGTCGAGATGCTTTGAGCCGTCTCTGTTGGGATGAAACAGGAGCCCTAACATCTTGTCGTTCATCTCGATGTACGGCAGAAGTCCCTGGTTATCCCTCCACTCCTCTACGCTCTGAACCTTTTTTTCCTTTACACCCTCACACCCCGGCGTATCCAAGATATAGAAGAACTCTTCCCGTGCTGTTATGTCTCGACTGATGCCCGAGGATCTTCCCAAGGGATAGAGGCGGCAGGCCGTAGGACGGTCATCATAAATCGTGCAACCGTCAGTGCCCACAAAGGGGCATGCCCCTTCCTTCTCTTCCATCTTTACAGATAAGATAGGGAACCCGGAATTAGGGTCCAATCGGTAAAGCGTATATTTTTCAAGGAAATCATCAGAGTGAAGGTTGAGGGCTTTCCTCATTCTGACGATATCATAAGGGGTCAGGGGGAGATGCTTATCCCGGCAGCAGCTATTAAAACATGAAAGCCGGTTGTGGCATGAGAAGCTGAAGGTGTCAGTCAGACCCAGCCGCTTTTCAGCAGGAGGTGGCGAATCTAAGAACATATCAGTCTACTCGACCCGCACCTCAACTGAATCCACCCATGTCTCGTCCACAATACCGTCCGCATTTTCATCAACGGCAAAATAGAAGGTGTAATCTCCAGCGGGAAGGGCCATATTCAGCACTTCAAATGGACGGGCAAGTTGAAAGGGAAGCATCTGGACACACACGTGGATGCCGGGCTGCCAACCGTCTGGGTATACATAGCTATACCAGTTATTTGGCGGGACAAAGGGTGTGTGGGCGACAACCCACCAGTCGGCCTTTTTGAGGGGGCGGTTGCCCGGATCGAGGCTCACCTTAACGGAAACCGGGGTCCCTCTGGAAACGGTTACCGGCCCGCTTTTTCCATCGGCCCTGATATCCGGCATGGGTCCATAAGACCCAGTGGGAAGAGGGGGCGTTTCTGAGTCATCGGATAAACGGAGCGATTCCGGGGATCCGTAGCGCATGGCAGACGAGGCGGATACGGAGCTGTTATTTGGCGGATCAGAGCTGTTATCAGGCGGAATAGATAAGATAATGTTCGAGTTCACGAGAACATTTATGTAAAACCCGACCCCGTCCCCTAAAGAAAAGTCGGTGGCAGTGCGCTGCTCATAACCATTGTAGGGTCCGGTCCCGGTGTAGTCCCAGATCTTTTGCTGTGTCAGTGTGTTGGATGCGTCTGTTATTGCGTATTGGTTTACACCGTCGGTGACATAAATTTTGTCGAGGTTGATGTTGGTGGCGGGCCACGGGACCGCGAAGAGATGCCAGCCGGGTTCAAGCTGTACCCTATAGTAGATCGCGTCAGGGGCCAGGGTCCCGGTGAAGCTGATGGTGTCTGTTAGAACGGTGATCCCCCATAAGCCTAGGCCCGGTTTGATGTCAAGGGAGGAAAAGGCCTGGGTGGTCATTTCAACATCGCCGTTTGTCGTATATGAAAACACCCGCCACTTGGTGCGGTCATAGGTCCCTAGAGTCCCCTCCAGGGTGCTTTGCATATCCGCACCCGTTCCGATATCCAGCGGAATGGTGAATATACGGTAGTCGGTTACAGCGCCCGTGCCCCCAGGGAGAGTGTCCGAGTATGTTTGCTGTGCGACATATTCGTAGGCCCCCATATCTTTCCACTCATCCGCAACCCTGGGGCGCTTGTAGCCGAGGTAGTCCATGATGGCATCGTCGCCCGCAGCGGGGGGGATTTTGTTTATACACGGGGAGTCTGATGCAAGCGGACCTGCCTGGCCGTTTTTGGGGTCCTCGGAAATGCCACCGGTGCCGGCAGAGCAGCCGTGATAGTTTCCTAGAGTGTTACTCCAGACATCGTTGTAAGCTATATTTTCAGCCAGAACGCCAATACCGTCATCAATACCGTACCCCTCGCAGTTGGTGATGATGTTGTATTTGATAATAGTTGCGAGGGAGCTGCCCGAGACCAATTCTATTGCTATCCCGTCTCCTGAACCGCCATCAATACTGTTATGGTATATGGTTGGGTTTGCCAAATCGCTGGACTGATAGTTTTTTACAAGTATCCCATAATCCATAAAATAGGGTTCGGTTTCATAAATAACGTTATTGCCGATGTCGGGGGAGGCAGTTCCGTAATTTGCATCGACCCTGATACCGATATTGTTGTCATATATCATATTTCGCTTTATCGAAGGGCTGCAATTGAGCACAGAGATCCCCTTACCCGTAATGCTATCATTAACATGTTTGTGAATGGTATTTCGATGGATCTCCCCGGCAGTGCTTGCGGTGACATTAAGCCCATCGGTGGTATTGCTGTAGATTTCACAGCCTCGGATTTTGAAGGCGCTTGAACTGGTTATCTCGATCCCCGTATCATTATTAGAAACCTTGCAATTTACGACCTCATTCCCGGTACCCCCGGAGATTTCTATGCCGTACCCGCCTGTAGCATCAAATTTTGTCATGGAAAGTCCTTTGATGGTGATACTGGAGCCGGTGGTCTTAATACCTTTTATCCAGGTTGTCGCATCTGTCCCATCAATTAACGTCGTGGTATTGCTTGCACCGATTGTGTGATCATCTGCACCGAAAATGGTCACATTGCTCTGTGTAAGGGTGATTGCAGAATCAGCCTCCCCGTTGGCTATGCTGTAGGTTCCTGCTGCCATAATGAGGATGTAGGTCCCGGTGTTCCCATTATTTATCATGTAGAGTGCATGGTGAAGGGTCTTCCATTGACTCCCCGATGTGCCGCTATTCGAGTCATTTCCGCTGGTTATATCTACGTAATAGGTTCCGGAGACGAGAGTGTCCGCCACATTAACGGTGCACGTGTCAGTGGATTCCTGGGCAGCATTGTTGGTTACTTTGAGCTGAAAGGTCAAGGCTTCTCCCCCGGAACCAACACCGGGGGCCGTAAAGGTGGCCTGTGCCTTGTCCGAATCTGTGATGGTACCTACGGAGGTCCCGTCGGTTTGGGTCCACTCATATGTGACCGTGGTTCCGGACGGGATGGTTGAACCTGTGCCATTGAGCGTCACTGTGCTGTCTTCACAAACGTTCTGATCAGATCCGGCATTGGCCACGGGAAGGAATGAATTGTAATAAGTGGAAACGTCCTCTCCTGTTTTGCCGTAGTTGCTTATCCTGAGTTCGTCAATATCCGTATCAACCGCTGAAGTACCAATTTCGATCGGTTGTGATGCAGCAATCTTGGCAACGTCTGTGGTGTCGGCAAAATCAATACGATTTCCGTCAAGATAATAGGTGTGCGTGGTTGCGCTCTTGGTGTAGGCCACATAATGCCAGATATTGTGCGCCAAATCATTGGGGGTGGATACCTGTTCCCATGATCCGGAGGTGTTGGTAAATCCCGCTATGACAGGCCCGTCGTTAGACCCGTCCCACAGTTGTCGAAAGACGCGAAAGTTGTACCCGTTTGCTTCACCTTTAAAAACCAAATCCTGAAGAAAACTTTGGTTGGCCCGCTGTCGGAACCAGAATTCTATGGAAAAGGTATCCGGCAAATCATAGAGGCTGTTATAGGCAATACTTACAGAATCTGAACCTAAAGGTATCTTGGCATATCCATCGGATATCCCGCCGGTTGTTTCAAAGGTTGCGTTTTCAACAAGTGTTGCGGATGATCCTGCGTATTGATTATTGCCGTTCCCGTCGAATTTCCATTCCCCTACTGTGGTTCCAGCCTCGGGCGCGATGGAAAAAAGAGGCTCCCAGTGCGGCTTTATTGGCTCGTCAGGGTCATCGGAGGGTACTGTAGCAAGACTACGATCACCAGGACCTTGATCAGCACTACTTTTGACAGTTAAAGGCTTTTTTTTAAGCGCTGTCCCAAGGCCGGATATCCGGCCCCCTGTATTGGCCGCGCCCGATGCACTGCTTATCAGCAAGACGGATATGGCCACCATTAATAAGGCAGCCATTAAAATTGGTCTTCTTTTCTTAATCATTTTGAACGCCTCCTTGTCTCGATCAGGTTCGAAAAGCAGGGCTTTTCACGGGGGCTGTTTGTGGTCTTAATACCCAAATTACTCTATCATGTCGGCGGATCCGGCGGACCAGGCAACGTAGTCGTTGTGGTGCTCGTTGTGGTGCTTGTCGTAGTAGACGTTGTTGTGGATGTAGTTGTAGTCGGTTTAGTCGTGGTTGTTGTGGAACTTGTTGTAGACGTCGTCGTGGTACTTGTTGTTGTGGACGGTTTCGTCGTTGTGGACGGTTTCGTCGTTGTGGTACTTGTTGTTGTAGACGATGTCGTTGTGGAACTTGTTGTAGTCGTCGTCGTGGACGGTTTCGTTGTGGTACTTGTTGTTGTGGTTGTGGTAGTAGTAGTCGTCGTGGTCGTGGTCGTCGTAGTCGTCGTAGTTGTCGTCGTAGTCGTAGTTGTGGTGGTTGTCGAGCTTGTCGTTGTAGAAGTCGCTAAGAGTTTTCGTACTGTCGATGTCGCCTGGGTGGTGGTTGGTGCAGTGGTTGTTGAAATTGTCGTGGTGGCCCGGGTGGTAGTCGCTCTCGTCGTTGTCGCCTCGGTGGTTGTGGCCTCTGTAGTGGTTGCTTCTGTGGTCGTTTCCTCTGTTGTAGTGGCTTCTGTCGTGGTCGCCTCTGTGGTAGTAGCTTCTGTGGTCGTCGTCTCTTTTTCAGGCTTTAGTGCACCAAGCCCCTTCTCGAGCTGTTTAAGTTGACTTTTGTTCATCAGGATCGGTTTGGAGGGTGACCTCCCTTTCAGAATGTCGGAGGCAAGGTTCTTGGTCAAGCGGATAAATTTGCCTGGTGTGAGGACATTGGCTACCTGAACAGCCTTATCAAGACAGATGACATTTGTGATAGTCTTAGATTTGACCCAGACTAAGAAAAGGGTGCCTCGAACACCTACCACGGCGGTAGGGGTTCTTATCTCAAAATCCTTCTTTTTGAACTTCAACAGGTCTTTGGCAAATACCCGGACTTTTCCGAGGTCCATCTTGAAGGATGCGGTCCGCTTCTTTTCCTTGGAGTCAAATTCAAACTGATCCAGGTTGAGATTGGCTTTCTCGGCCATGCTCAGGATGCTGCCGTCTTTGAGTTCTATGCGCAGCCTTGAATCGGCCCCGGTCCTGACGCGGTCACCCAGATGAACCGGGGTTCCCTTTGAGACCTTGATCGGTTTCGAAACGGCCTGCCGGTAAATCGTTGCAGTTCCCTTCAATCGTGTAATCTTGCCGATCACGTCCGCAGCATGGGCCGCTACGGGCAAGATGGTGATCAGGAAGACTATCGCAATCCAAGGCATGAAAGCTCTCGGCAAATTTGTTCGCATGTTCGTTTTCATGATGGCATCCTTTTTGCGGTTTTTGTGACTTTTTGCGGCGAAAATCTAAAAACTGTATGTAACGGACAGAATATACATGTTCTTTTGAAATGTGTACGAATCCTTAGGGCCCTCGGGAAAGGGATTAACATAATCGGAGTCGTTTTTTATATGGAGATAATTGAATGTGAGCAGAAGCCGCTCAATCAGATAGCGGCTCAGCAGGACACCCACAGTATAGGTCTGGTCAAGCCTCTTTGTACTGAAAATAGGGCCGAATTCAGGGTAGTCGGTCCGCATATAGGCGAAGGATACATCGCCTGTAATCCCCCAGTATATAGGTGACGAAATACCCGCAAAAAATTCGTGGTAACTGTAAACAGAGCTCTTGTCGCCCGATTGTTCATGGGCGTGCCGGTAACCCACTCTCGGGTAACATTCCGTACTCGGAATCTTGTAGGACTGGGTGAGGTCTGCACCATAACGAGAGGCATCTGCTGTCACCCCGTCCAGATAGTTCTTTATCTGATAGTTAAGACTGATGTCTGATCTGAGGCCATAGGGCTCGATGATTGAGATCGTCGGCATGAAGCTGTGCATCCGCAGCTTTGCGAAGGAATTGTTGGCAAATGTCAGATAGACGGGCGGGTTGAGGGCCCCCTTTTTGCCCCCGGCATAAAAATAACTGAACTCATACTGGAAACGTAAATATACAGGATGAAAATTCCCCTGGAAATAGAGATGGGGGCTGAGGGAGGTGACGTTATTTTCAGTCCAGTCCCTGTACCCTAAGCTGAAAACGGAGTACCCCGCGCCTATTTCCATATCCTTTCGATTAAGAAACTTGTATCCGCCGGTCAGAAAAAAGGTCTGAAACTGGTCCCCTACTCCTAAGCCCCTACTGAGGGGTCCGCCCGTAATCTCCCCTAAAGGATCACGCGGGACATTGTCGTCATAACCCCAGTTAAATGTGGTGGTAAGATACCAGGGTTTTCGATTCCATGCCGCCTGCTCGACAACCGGGAGCGTCTGTTTGGCGCTCTGGGCGAGAGGGGTCTTGGGTGCGACCTTGATGGCCTTTTTGAACATCACATCGGCGTTTTCGAATTCCTCCCTTTCAAGATCGACCGCGCCGGTCATGTAGTAGGCCAACTGGGTCTCCTTCGGGTCAAGGTCTTTCGCCCTGCTGAAGCTCTTTATAGCCTGGTCATATTCTTTGAGGTTTTTGTAGACATAGCCCTTCTCAAGATAGACGCGTGCACTGTTTGGATCTGCCTGTTCCGCAAGGTTGAGGGTATCTAAGGCCTTTTGAAAAACCCCCTGTCTGCTGTAAACGCCCGCGATATCAAAATATGCCTTGAAGTAAAGCTTGGGGTCCTTTTTGATGAGCGATTCAAAGATATTAAGGGCCTCTTGATCTCTTTTGAGGCGAACATAGGCAACGGCAAGGTGGTATTCAAATTCCAGGTTTTGCGGTTCGAGGGCTATGGCCTGTTTGAAGGATTGTGCGGCTGCCTCAAAGTCCTGGATATCAAGGGCCTCGATGCCGTCGGCAAAATAGTTGAGGGCGTTTGACTCCGGTCCTGAATCGTCACCGGCTTGTGCCGCAAGCGCGGGTGACAAAAAGAAGAGAAAAAGGAAGGGCACCAAGACGACCATGAACCGGGGTCTTAGAGAACGCATCTGAACCCCCAGTATCTATTTTAGTGTCTAAACGAAAAATCATAGTTTTTGTTCGGACACTATTTTAGCATACCAAATAATTAAAATTCAAATAGAAACAGCCTCAAGTTTGGGATGAACCGTACCCTTTTTTGTAATTTAAGTCAAGGCAAACAACATGAATTTCGCCGTCCGCTTTATCGATGGGATAGAAGTGGTTATTTTTCAGTTAAACGGTATACGCCATCCCACTTTTGTCCCGGACCTGTCGGCGGATGTTGCTTGAATGTTTTACATCGCTGGATATAGACTTGAGATGGTGTTGTCTTGCCATCCGGGACCCTTTCAAGCTCAAGGGATTCGGAGAACCTGGCGATAGCCTGATCCCATTCCATTCTGAGATAGCACTGCATCCCCTCATCACAGATTCTTACAAGGTTCTGCTCTGCACCTGTGAGTTCCCCTTTCATGGCCCATACCTCATAAACCCTGACCGGTTCGGACTTGCCTACAACGGCAATGTTGTCGATAAAGCGGGCCTCGAGCATGTCTCTGACCCTGACTTTTTCACCGTTTTCATTTGTAAATTCAATGGCTAATGTGTTTTCGCTCACCAGGGTGTAAACACCATACTGTTTTCCGGCCTCTTCCAGACGTGCTGCCAGGTTGACCGGGTCTCCCATCATCGTATAGTTCATGCGCATGGCGCTCCCCATGTTTCCTACAACGATCTCTCCGGTGTTGATTCCGATCCGCATTTTCATCTGATGAACAACCTTTGGCCACTTGTCCCCGGGTTCCCACTCCTCCGGGGGCAGTCCTTTTGTATTGCGATTCGGCTCATCGGGTCTTTGTCTTTCACTGCGCCATTTTTCGCGGAGTTCGAGGAGCTTCTCCTGCATAGTCACGGCAACCCGGCAGGCCGTCAATGCGTGATCCGGGATCTCCATAGGAGCCCCGAAAAAGGCGATGATGGCATCTCCCTCATATTTGTCCAAAGTGCCCTTTTCGCTGATCAGGATGTCTGTCATGCTGGACAGATACTCGTTGAGGAGTTCCACCAACTGGTGGGCAGTGAGTTTTTCCGAAAAGCTGGAAAAGCCCTGGATGTCGGTAAAGAAGGCAGTTACCTGTCTCGCTTCGCCACCGAGTGCGGGTATGGTCTTGCTCCGGTACATTTCGTCAATCAGCTCGGGGGCAAGGTAACTCGAAAAGGTAGCCTTAAGGAATTTTTTATCCTTCTCCTCGGTCAGGACCTTGAATACGACAATGCTCACAAAAATGATTGCGTTGGAAAAGAGGAGCGGCGTTGTTTTCAGGAACAGGGACTGTGCCCAGAAAAGGACCAGGGCTGTTGCAAAGGTGCCTAAAAAGAGCAGAACGAAAATAATCGCGCTGATCCGGATGTTGGTCAACCCGTATAGGAGGCAGCACAAAAGGGAGATTCCTAAAAGGAGCAGAAAATCGAGATGCGGGATATCTGTTGAAGTCCGGAGGGGGTTTTGAGTAACAACCGTACTGAAGGCGTTCATGATAACGTTGACGCCGGCCATGGCACCATAAGGGGTTTGGCGGACGTCGCCAAGCCCGGTAGCGGTCGCGCCCGTAAAGATGAATTTGCCGTAGTACCGGCCAAACTGTTGCCGGTACGATTCTGAAAGAGAAAGAAGGATCTGTTTCTCACTGAGGAAGTAGGCCGGATTCTGGCCGATCTGTTCTCCAAAATCGGGATAGATCTCGATGAGGCTGTTGAGCATTCCGGGCCCGGCATCGACGTTTACAAAGAAAAGATAGTAGAAAAAATACTTTCCAAGTTCAGGATGTCGGTTCATGTACTCTCGCAGCAGGGCCTCGTTTTCTACCTCATCTCCTAATTCCTCTCTTGCCTTCCGGTAGATTTCGTGAGATTTTTTCTCGCAAAGGCCTCGAAACCATTTCTCGAGAGATGCGGTGTTATATCCCTCTTCGATCGCACCGGAACGGGTGAGATTCGGGATATCGGGCAGGTGATCCCGGGCATAGACATCCACATAGCTGCCGGTGGGGTTCGTGTAGTGAATTTGCGGTTTGCCTGTATCAGGATCGAGAAAAAAGAGCTTTTCAGTACCAGCGTAGTTTATACGGAAAAGGCCTCTAACGGGTGTTTCAATCTCTATATCTCTTTCTTTGTAGAAAATGGCGTCAATCTTTTTTGATCTGACACACCGTGCAGCGTCGTAGATTTCCCAACCGTCTAAGATTTCAAGGCTGTTATCCCCTCTTTTGAGAAGTCGAAGGGGAAAATAGGGTAGCCTTTCATCGTCCTGGGGGTCTAAGACAATCTGGCTGACCAAGAAGTTGAACAGGTTTTTGTTGTAGCGATACCTCTCAGGCTGCCCCGGGTTTTGGATCCGGCCGGCAATCTCTTCAAAATCGTGAACCGAAACCCTTTCCTGTCCCGTATTCTTGTTGAGAATTGGGACTTTGGCAGACCTCAGGACCACCCTGCGGGGTTCCATGACCACGTCGTCCACTTGGACGTAATAGTATCGTTGAAGCAGGGGGAGAACCGGGGTGAAAATGTTTCGATGGGAGCCATCCTTCATCTGATAGGTATGATAAAGGGGAAAATATCGTATGACCCCGTCGTCATCCTGAACAACGTTGATGGCGACGGGATGGGCGTTTTCCACATAATCGCCAATGATGGGTTCAAGGGAATGAAATGTAATTATGCCTTTGTTGTTCCTTACTGGCTGGGAATAGTGATGGATGATCGACTCGTTGAACAGGATTCGATTCCGGTAAGCTTCCGGGAGTTCGGGCCGGGGCGTTTCTACCAATTGGAGGTCTATATAGACATTGTCGTACTTTTTAAGGGCCTTTGTAAATTCGTTGTCCATCCTTAGAAAGGCTTCTTCCACGTCACGTTTTGTCTCGGGGTTGAGATCGGCCTTTTCTGACAAAAACAGGGGGATTGATTCCGGTTTGATGAACATGATATCAAACATTACGGTTTCAGGAGAGAACTGTTCTATCTTATCCAGAAACCCGGCGTGGACATAACGCTTCCACGGCCATTTGCCGATGGCGGCAAGGGACTTCTCGTCATAGCCCAAGAGCATCACCCTATTGGATACAAGCCGGTTGTGCTTGTTGACGCCAGGCTCCCGCATGTAATAGAATCCGTTGAGCAGGCTGTTCTCCATGCTGGTGAAAAGCGTGGTCTGGGTGGATATGAACTGGATCAGGCAGAAGGTCAGGAGGCCGACCATGAGTGAAAGAAGAATTTTTTTGACCATGGGGTATTCTCACGAAAAGCACGGGTTTGTAAGATCGCGAATGTTGGATGTCGGATGATTTGCCCCCACAGGCAGGTGATATTGTAGAGCACAATCAGGGATATCTTACCACAGCAGATCATAAAGTTTCAATTTTTTAATTGAAATGTGATTTAATTCTGGGTAAAAACATGGGGGACGGATGGTCAAATGGTTGATTGAAGGTCTGTATAGGGAGGCAGCTCATGACTGATAAGAAGGTAATTTTAGTGGTGGACGATGATGCTGAGGTCAGGAGAATTATCGGGGAGGTACTCCAGGTTCTTGGCTACACTTATCAGGGTGCTGCAGACGGCTTTAAGGCCCTAGAGCTTATCAGGAAAGAACGCTTCGACATTGTCCTTTGCGATATCCGCATGCCCGGGATGGATGGGTTGCAGGTCATGGCCGAGGCGCGGAAAATATGGACCGATATGCCTTTTATTATCATTACCGGTTTTGTCGAGGAATACGTATACGATCAGGTGATCGAGGCAGGGGCAAATGATTTTATCAGGAAGCCGTTCACTACAATTGAGCTTAAGACCAAGATTGATCGGGTTCTGAAGGAACGCCGGTTGACGGAGGAAAACAGGTCTTTGCTGGAGGAACAGTTCAATCTTAACGAAACACTCTCTACCGTGCTCAGTGTTGCCAAAGACCTGAGTTCGGAACTCGATTTTGACCGCCTCTTTCCCCTGATTATAAGCAAAGTGACCGAGGTGATGGGGGCCGAACGGACCAGCCTCTATATTATTGACTGGGACCGGGAGGAGGTCTGGACCAAAGTTGCTGAGAAAGTAGATGAGATCCGCCTCCCATTAGGCCATGGGATTAGCGGCCGTGTCGCTGAGACAGGGGAGGTCATCAATGCAGTCGACGCCTGGGAACTGCCCTATTTTGACCGGAGCTTTGATGTCAAGAACAATTTCCGTACCCGGTCGGTGCTTTGCGTGCCGATAACCAACCGATCGGGAGACCGGATCGGAGTTATTCAGGTGATCAACAAGGCCGATGGCGGACACTTTGACGATGATGACGATAATCTACTGATAGCCCTTGCCTCATCAGCGGGTATAGCTTTAGAGAACTCTTTTTTAATGGAAGAATTAGAGGCCTCTTTTGAGGGCGCTATACGAACCTTGGCAGCGACAGTGGACGCAAAACACCCGTTAACCGCCGGGCACTCGCAGCGCGTCACTGAGTACGCCCTCTTGATTGCCCGGGAGATGAATCTCAATGAGGATGAACAGGTGGTGATAAAGTATGCCGGCCTGTTGCATGACATCGGGAAAATCGGCATAAAGGACAGCGTTTTGCTCAAGGACGGCCCCTTTACCCCGGAAGAGCGGGCCGAGATGAACGACCATCCGGCTAAGACTCGCTCCATCCTTGAGAAGTTTCACTTTCCCAAACGCCTTCGCCAAGTCCCGGAAGTGGCAGCGCATCACCATGAGAAGATAAACGGCCAGGGCTATCCTCACGGTTTGACCGGGGACAATCTGCCCATGGGGTCAAAGATCTTAGCAGTAGCAGATGTTTTTGACGCGCTGACGTCACGCAGGGACTACCCCAAATATAGCAAGGGTGAAACGATGGGGTTCGAAGGGATGCCCCTTCAAAAGGTTATCGGGATTCTGGAGGCTGATGCAGGGAGCCACTTCGACCCCGAGGTGGTGTTTGCTTTCCTGCGGTGTCTGCCCAAGGCCCTCCGTCTTTACCGGGGGACTCACTTTTCCCCTGAATATGTAGATGAAATGATACGTTCTCTCGAATTGAAGAACAAGGGCGAGACTGGTCAATAAACCAGACGATGGCAATCGCTCAACTACTCAACCAACCAACGAGGTCTCGAATTTGATCTGGAAGGGGGCATTTTCAGAGCTAAGGAAACACAAAACCCTCATAATCGACCTGGTTGCCATGGGTTCAATTTTCTCTTTCCTCCTGTGCTATTTTGAGCCACACCTCCTTTTTTCAAAGACCATCACCACTGGAGGGGACACCGGGTCTCACTACTATACGGCAGAGTACCTGACAAATTACCTCCTGCCCCAGGGGAAGATATCCGGATGGTGCCAGGGAAACCTTGCTGGCTTTCCGATGCTCCAGAACTATTTTCCCTTCCCCTTTCTCTTAATGGCCATCCTTTCGTGGGTGATCCCTTTACAGATTTCTTTTAAGCTGGTTACCGTTTTAGGCACCTTTCTTCTCCCCCCCTGTACATATCTCTTCTTTCGCCTACTGAGACAACCCTTCCCAGTTCCGGTTATGGGGGCTGTTTTTACCCTCCCGTTTCTTTTTATGGAAGGGAATTCCATGTGGGGTGGGAACATCCCCAGCACGCTTGCGGGCACGTTCTGTTACAGTCTTGGGTTTGCCCTAACCGTTTTGTGGCTTGGCCTATTGTACCGTGCCATATCGGAGCAAAAAGGCTGGATGGGTTGTTCCATCCTTCTTGCCATGATAGGCTTGTGCCACGGATATACCCTTCTTTTTGCCGTTTTTACCTCCACTTTTTTTATATTCACAAGGAAGGGAATCGGCCATAACGTCAGGACGCTGATTCAAATTCATCTTATTGCTTTTTTCCTGATGGCGTTTTGGCTACTCCCTCTTATTGTTTTTCTTCCGTATACGACCCGCTTCAGCATCCTCTGGATTTTCTTTGATTTGCAACAGATCGGGAGGGAGATATTTCCCGTTATCATGTACCCCTTTATCGGTCTGGCCATTTCAGGGGTGGTCTGGGCCTTGATCAAAAAGATACGTCCGCCCCATTCAATTGCTATGAAACCTTGGGCATATCTCTGGTTCTCGGCCTTTTGCGGGGTAGCACTTTACTGGATAGGATACAAGATCGGGGTTGTTGATATACGATTCCTCCCCTTTCTGCAGTTCTTCTTAGTTGTGGCAGGCGCCATGGTATTTTGTTCGATCTCTTCTCACAAAAAGGTATCTGTCCTGTTAGCGCTGATGGCTCTAACCCTGACATTTTTGTGGGTCGATGAGCGGGAGACATTCATAAGGAACTGGATCAGATCCAACTATATGGGATTTGAGAACAGACGGTTGTGGGAACCGTTTATTTCGGTCAACCGGTTCTTAAAGGGTACGCCCGGAGACCCAAGAGTGGTATACGAACACAGTATGATTCATCAGGGGGCCGGCTCGGTCAGGGCCTTTGAGTCGCTCCCCCTCTTTTCAGGCCGGTCTACCTTAGAGGGGGTCTATATCCAGGGGAGTCTCTCTGTGCCCTTTATATTTTATCTCCAGTCCGAGGTCTCACAGAAGGCCTCCACGCCGATACCCGATTATAATTATTCACGATTTAACCTGCAAAGGGGGGTCGACCACTTAAGGCTGTTCAATGTCCGAGAGCTTATTGTTGCCGAGGCGGAAACCAAGAAAGCGATAAAAGGCTTTCCGGGATTCCAGTTCCGGTACAGGGCAGGGCCATATGAGATCTATGAGTTGGAAACCGGGTCCAAAAGATATGTGGAGCCGCTTAAATACAAACCGGTTCTGGTCACCAAAGGGGACTGGAGAAGGCTGTTTTATAAATGGTTTCGATTAGGAGACCTTGCTGTCCCTATTGTATTCAAGAATGAGGTGAAGGATGGGGATAACCTCAGGTTTCATATTATGGAAACGCCGGATGTCAGGAGGCTTCCTAAGGAACCGGTGGCGGGAGACGGTACGTTCAAAGAAACCGTCAAAGAGGAAGAGATCGTCATAGAAGGCGCTACGCCGGGGAACCCGCTCTTGATCAAGGTCTCCTACCATCCCAACTGGAAGGTGGAGGGCGCTGACAGGGTATATCTTGTTTCTCCGGCATTTATGCTCATATACCCCGAATCATCGAGGGTAAGGCTGTATTTTGGGCGAACGTGGCCCGATTATGCGGGCGCAATCATGACCGCCCTTGCTATCCTGTATATCCTCCTTTTAAGCGTGACCGATCTGTCAAGTGCACAAAACCGCGTGTCGCGCTGGTTCGACCGCTATTGCCTGAAAGGGGTTCTGATATTCATGGGGGTAGCATGTCTTGCGGGCGGATTCTATCTCGTCCGACATTCCCCTGAATTTCCCGTGCTTTCATATAATAAAGGTATCCAGTTTTTTACCAAAGAAGATTTTTCAACCGCCAGACACTATTTCAAAGAGGTACTGAAGCGGTTTCCCCAGACGCTGATTGTGGATCAGGCTGCATATCACTACGCAATGTGCTATTTCAGGGAAAAGAAATGGGATGATACGGTCCGCGCGCTGGAGTCGCTTCTTGAGGATTATCCCGAGACCGGCAGGGCGGGAGAAGCAATCTATCATAAGGGACTTTGTTATATGAAGATGGGCAAGATCAGACAGGCCCGGGAATGCTTTTTAAATACAGTGCACGAATTCCCGGATGAGGTGTGGGCCCGATTTGCTAAGGATCGTTTAAAGGAGATTCAGCCACGATGATGTGTCCACAGGGAGTTACAGTGTTCGTACCAGTCTTCAACGAGGAGACCTTGCTGCCTTCAAACACAAGGCGCTTGCATCAGTACCTTGAATCCCTGGAAATCCCATATGAGATTATCATCGGGAGCAACGGTTCAACTGACAGAACCGTCCAGATTGCCGAGGAGTTTTGTCACCGACACCCTGAAATCCGCATGTTTCATCTTGCCGAAAAGGGTGTCGGTAGGGCCTTCAAAGAAGGGGTAAAAATCGCCAATTATGATCGGATCATAACGGTTGACATGGACCTTTCAATCAATCTTGATTTTATTTCAGAGGCCTGTGGTTCGCTCGATCATTATGACATGGTGATAGGTTCGAAGATCACCGGAAGCCAGCAGAGATCATGGATCCGCAGACTGGCCAGCATCTCCTTTATCCGGCTTGCCAAGGTCCTGCTCCGCATCAATTTCCACGACTATTCGATTGCCGCAAAAGGGTATCGAAAGGCGCTTGTGGAAAGGTACCTCCCATATATGGATGACAAGACCTTTTACGTCGTTGAAATTGTGCGCTGGGCGTATCAGGATGGGAAACGCCTAAGGGAGATACCGGTCGAATGCACGGATATGCGTGAAAGCCGATTCAATCTGATACATGAAGGGGTGTACAAATTTGGCAAGCTCTTCCGCCTGTGGCTGTTCAAATCAGGGAGGCGTTAAATTCACGAAGTGACGAGCCAAGCCTATTTAACTGGGGCGTCAATCCTAAACAATATCCGTATCTCCGTAGGTCAAATACCAGTTCTTTGGTGAGCCCAGCACAGCCCTGTTATGTTGGGGGTATCGGCATCCGAAATACCATTTTTTGGGGTTGAAGATCGCGGGGATTTTTCTGAGCCCCACTTCCTTGAAGAAGGAGGGGTTTGACCGGGACAGAAGGCACGTCATGAATTCCGCCCCTTCGGCCTTGGAGTAATCCCGGGCAAACCGAAACAGCCGTCTGGTGGTGACGGGGTCCCTGACCGGAAAGGGAAAGATATCTGCCAGGACCCCGAAAAAATGTCCCATTAAATTCATCATCCTGATGACCATATAGCCCAAGAGCCTGCCATTTGATCTGATGGCAAAGGGCTGGTAGCCGAACCCGGGGGCGCCTGAGTAGCGCCAGTTGAGGTATGCGGCGTCCCGGACCTGGATAACAGACGCCAGACCCCGGTTCCTGTTCCACAACGTATCAAACTCCTCGTCAAAGCGGGTTACCGGTTCAAGCACGAGACCAGGGACGTCAGGAAAACCAGCCCGCGAATCAGAAATCTCTGAGGAAAAACTGTTATCCATGGGTTGCCGAGACTTCTTTTTGAAGGGGAGATAAGGATAAAGCATGGCAAGCGGCCTCAGAGGGGCAACCCTCAAGGGAAACACCGTAAGGAGACGCCAGTCAAGGTGTCTGGTAAATCCTGGCAGGGAAATCTCGTTCGGAAACCCCCAGACCGTGGTTATCCTACGTTCTGATTCGATACGCTGGTACACCTCACGGGCCAGGGTCGTGAAGAGCCCCTGTTTCTGATAATCAGGATGGATCATGGTGTCGCAGGACAGGGCAAAAAGAGCCTCTTTTCCCAGAACGGAAAAACGGGTGGGGATTACCGCATACTGGCCCACAATACGGCCATGGTCTTCAGCAAGCGCGCACAAGGCCTTCCCTGCCGGATTGTGGCGAAACTGCCATCGCCAGGTTGAGGACCTTAGACGCATGGGATCGAGATTGCCGAAGACACGTTGACGAAGGTTGAGGATCTGGTCCTCGTCCCCCTCCCGATAGTGCCTTATTTGAAATGTATGCGTCATCCTTTTAACAGCCTGAAAAAAAGCCTGCTCTGATCAAGTCCGGGGCGCATGTGTCTTTTTAGAAACCCGATGAGATAGGAAGGCCGGAGATAAAATCTAAGATAGGCCCTTCTGAGGACCGATTTCAAAGTTTTAAGGTCATGATGGATGTAGTTGTAATGGGGGTAAAGATGCACTGGAAACGCCTCAGGGTCAATATTGAACTCTTTAGCGAGCCTGGTTCCGGGAAAAGGGACGATCAGATGAAAAGAGACATAGCTGGGATTGAGCCGGATAGCTAATTTAATGGTCGATTCCATTTCAGCATCAGTTTCGCCCGGGAACCCGAAATTCATAAAGAGGGCTGTTCGGATCCCGTTTTCATGGGCCATAGAGATCGCTTTAACACAATCAGATACCTTTATCCCCTTTCCTGTCTGGCTGAGGATGCGGGGGCTCCCGGCCTCAACGCCGAAATGAATGAGGCTGCACCCGGCCTGTTTCATCCATTTCAAAAGATCGTTATCCACATCGGTCACCCGTGTCTGGCAGCACCAGTTTATGTCCATGTCATGTCTGATCAACTCCTCGCAGAATGAACGGACAAACGCGCGGTTGAGGGCGAATTCAAGGTCCATGAAGTAGATGTTTCTGACGTGGAATCTTTCTCTGACATAGGCCACTTCATTCACGAGACGGTCAAGACTTTTTTGCCTGAAACGGTTTCCGTACATCCCGAGATAGCAGAAATTGCACCTGTGGGGGCATCCCCTCGATCCTTCCATGATGGCAAAATCTTTCCCTAAGAACTCATAATAGTAGCGGTCCATATCAAGGAGATGATAGGCCGGATAAGGGAGTTGATCTAAGTCATTTATGTGGGCTCTCGCGGTTGACCGGATAAACCGGTTATCCTTGAAATAGGCGATGCCGGGGATATCCGGTGGGATCTCAGAGGACAGGTCCCTCATGGCAACCTCGAGAATTGTCTGTTCGGGTTCGCCAAGGATTGCCAGGCGGGCCTGGCTCCGTTCTAATATCGCCTCTGGCCGTTCCGTTACGTGGGCGCCCATGATATAGAGCCGTTCCGGGGGGATAGCCTCAATAGTGCGGAAGAAAAACGTGATATCGAGTGAGGGGCACTGCCAGCGGTCATAGGGTGTGGAGGTCACAAACACCTTGTCGCATCCGGCTGCCCGCTGCCCGATGGCCTGTGGAGAGAGGCACTCGATATTATTGTCCAATATTTGTACAGTAAAGCCGTTCTGTTCAAGCATGGCGGCCGCTGTTGCCAGGTCGAGTGGCTGCCAGATCCGCTTGAACTGGGGCTGCTTCTGTCTCTTGATCCCGGTCCAGTCGGGGTTGATGAGCAATATGGTTGCAGGACGTGTCATAGCTCTTTCTCGAAAGAGGTGGTTCTTATGCCTTGAAGGGCCAGGTCTTTTTGCAGGGTCCTGTCTGTGAGCAGATCAAGATCCTTTTTCCAGTCGTAGCCCCAGTGACTGTATTTATTAGAGGTATGGGCATCGCCGGTTCCGGGGTGAAGGATGACCTCGACTGCACGAACGGATTTCCTTGAGCGGAGCGCTTCCAGGGTTTTCAGGAGCGCGTCTCTATTCAACCTGCCGCCTGCCGCTAAGAATCCTATTGAGGGGAGGACTTTGACATGGGAAGGGAGTGAACGGGATACAAAGGATCGTGTCCACAAGGTGAGGCCTGCCCACTGTATGAGCCGCGTGAAACCGGTTTCAAGTGATGCCAAGTCATCGATCGAGCTTCTGACAAAGGGGATGTCATACCTCTTGATGATCTTGAGACAAACGGATAGAAGCCCGGGAAAGAGATGGATAAACTGGTGGCTGTCAAGGTGGCTGATCCGGACCCCTGCATTGAGTGCCTTTTCCACCTGGGCGCTCCACTCGGCTTCAACCTGCCTGTAATCGATTCTGCGGGAAAGAATGGCTTTCAGGACATGGTTCCGTGAAGGAAAACAGGCGCCAGATGAAATGATCGAAGAAAGATCTCCGGGCCGGAGAACAGGCGGTTCATCGCAGAGGACCAGATGAATCCCCATATCCAATCCGGGGTTATCTTTAGCGAGGGAGGTCGCTTCCTGGGCCGCCTCCCCGCCTGCGATGAGCGAAGCGCTTGTAAGGAGACCCTCGCTGAAAGAACGGATGATCCCTTTGTTCACCCCCGAGGTCAATCCAAAGTCATCGCTGTGGAAGATCACTTTCATTCTGTCCCCGCGATTTCTTCCTCCGGTCTCTGATCAGGACGACGATGAGGAGTGCAGCAAGGATAGCAGCCAGGGTAAACCACACCCATCTAAACCTGCGGAACAGGTTCTCGTCTTTGCCAACGGTTATGAGGGACCTGGCAAGGGCCGTATGGTGGGTATCCTCCGAATCGTATTCAAAGTAGCAGAAGATCGGATAATTGGCCCCCGGAAGGGCGGAGAAATTGCCGATTTCAAAGTCCACGGTTTTTTCAACCCTCTGGTCGATGTCAACGCTGTTCTCGGCTTGCGGTGTCGAGAATTCCTTGGGAAGAACGAGGGTCGCTAAGATTTTTTTAGGTTCGAACCCCAGGTTTTTTATGTTGAACTGCAGCACGCCGCTTTTTTTCAGGGTGATGTCTTTGGTCTGGACTATCAAGCCGGGGTTGACATCCCCGCCAATATGGAAGGTCATCCCCGACAAGGCCGAAAAGGGATATTGATTAGCGTCGTGGAAATCTACACGGACGGTCAGGGGATACCGTCCCTTCCTGATTCCTGCAACGCTTCTTTCAAAGAGGACTTTATCTGACTGTCCCGAATCAAGCTGTGGTTTGACCTGGGAGTCGTCTTGTTTGCCTAAGGTATTTAGGTGAACCTGCAGGTTATAAGCAGGGGCAGTTCCTTTGTTGGTAAAGGTAACGCTTACCTTGAGTAAATCCCCTGCTACTTCCACCGTAGTCTGTGTCTCGATTGTAAGTATCCCTGCGACCGCCGGGGTCGTCCATGCAAAGATCGAGACAAACAAAATCAGCAATAAGCTAAATTCAGACCTCGTTAAGTCCCGCCCGGGGCGGGATTGAGTTGTTAAGTACTTATAGTTGTTTGAATTCATATTTCGGCATCCTTCATCAAGGCCAAAAAGCAGTTTACACTTTTGAGCACAAAAATTGGCCGCAAAAAGGCACAAAAAGCGCAAAAGGTCTTGAGTCTTAATAGTTGTGTACGTTTATGTTATGCCAAATCAAAAAGATTTAAGTCAAGTTTTGGATATAAATCTTAAAATATAAAAATATATTTATTGCAGGGGTTTCTCTTATAAGTTAGCGCTATCTTAAATGTGGCAAATTGATATTCTTGAGTCTTTTGGGCTTTTTTGCGGCCATTTGGAATTCATGGGTCATTCTGAGAAACCCCTTTTGTTTCGGGGCCAAAAGCCAGGAAAGAAGAGGATCAAAAGGATTTCGATGCTCGTTTTTATTAACAAATGCTGGTGTGTATGTCAAATAGAGGATTTTCTGAGCTTGAAAATGGGGCCGGGATTGTATACAATTTAAAAAAGTGATCCTGGATGCAGGATGTAAGATTACAGGATGCAGGATACTCGCTAAGTTCCTTGCGCCTTACGCCTTGAGCCTTGTGCCTTCAATATTAGATATCCCACTTTGGTGGGGCTAAACACAGTAGCGAAGCGACGAAACACTAAATACTCTCGTGAAGTTGAGCTATGAAGACGGATAAATTTGAGAGTCTCGACAAAAAATTGGGTTATACCTTTAAGAATCCTGAATTGCTTGTCCAGTCAGTTTGTCATTCCTCTTATGTGAATGAACAGGTCGACTCAACCCTTGAAGATAATGAGCGGCTTGAGTTTTTGGGTGATGCCGTGCTTGATCTGGCGATCAGTCATATTCTGATGCTCCGTTTTAAGGATGCTGCGGAGGGAGATCTGTCTAAGTTCAGGGCTACGGTGGTCGACGAGGCAGGCCTCTACGAGGTTGCTCTTAGGTTGGAATTGGGTGAGTATCTGCTTTTGGGCAAAGGGGAGGAACAGAGTCGTGGCAGGGAAAAACCTTCCATTCTGGCCGATACAACTGAGGCGCTTATCGGGGCAATCTATTTGGATTCAGGGTTTGATATGGCAATGGAAATAATAAAGGGGCTGTTTTCCTCTTTGTTAGGGAGGGTGGGGACCGAGGAATTGGTCCACGATTTTAAGAGTCTCCTCCAGGAATATAGCCAGCAGAGCTATAAAACCTTGCCGAGATACCGGCTAATAAAGGAGACCGGCCCGGCCCATGACAGGTCCTTTCAGGTGGCATTGAGCCTTAAGGGAGAGGTATTGGCGGAGGGGGAGGGAAGCAGCAAGAAGGAGGCTGAACAGAATGCGGCCCGCGAGGCCTTTTTCTATCTGAAAGAGGGAGGAATGTAGGGATTGAAACCCCTTATCATACCGATTTTTATTTCGCACAGCGGCTGTCCGCATCGATGCATCTTCTGTGATCAGGAAAAGATAACTTCTCAGTCGGTCCGATCGGTTGGGACCGATGACGTAAGGGAGGTCCTGGAGAAGGCAATAAGTTCAAAGCGGTTTGATATAAGGCGAAACCCCGAAGTTGCCTTTTATGGCGGGACATTTACCGGTCTTCCAAAGGACCGGATAAAGGAGCTTTTAGAAGCGGTCGCTCCTTATATCAGAGATCGGTTTATCAGCGCCATAAGGGTTTCGACACGACCTGATTTTATCGACGAAGAACGTCTGAAAATAATGAAGGCTTTCCATGTCAGAACGGTTGAATTGGGGGTTCAATCGTTGGATGAGGATGTCCTTTCGATGGCGCAAAGGGGACATACGGCGGGAGATGTTATAAGAGCGGTTCAGATATTGAAGAAGAGCGGATTCAAGGTGGGTATCCAGCTCATGCCCGGGCTGCCAGGTGATTCCGCGGAGAGATTCCGTGCTACTATTGAAAAAGTCATAGGCTTAAACCCGGATATGGTTCGTCTTTATCCTGCCTTAGTCATCGAGGGAACAGGGCTTGCCCGGATGTACGCGGAGGGAAGTTATCGACCGTTGACGCTCGAAGAGGGGGTGGATCTCTGCGTTGATGCAGTTACCCGTTTAGAGACAAATGGGATACCGGTTATTAGAATAGGTCTCATGAGTTCTCCATCTCTGCTCGAGGAGAGGCGGATTGTCTCAGGACCATGGCACACCGCCTTTGGGCTTTTAGTACGTTCAGCCATATATCAGAAGGCGATAGAGCCTGATCTGCCGGCCCCCGGAACTGCAAAACGGATAAAGATATTTGCTCCAGAGAGAGAGATCCCCCTGATCAGAGGATATAAGAACCGGGGTATCAGGATGATTGAAGAGAAAACAGGCGCAGAAGTCCTTAGGATAACGGTTGACGATAATCTCCCTGGTGGGAGGGTCAGGATCGAAAAGAGATGAGTTTTTTGTCGGGTTATATAGCAATTATCGGCCCGCCCAATGTGGGTAAATCGACCCTTTTGAACCGAATTCTGGGGAAAAAATTAGCCATTGTATCCCCGCGACCGCAGACTACCCGGAACCGCATTCTCGGGATATTTAACGGGGATGATTTTCAAATGGTGTTTATGGATACACCTGGGATTCACAAGACCAGAACGGCCCTTCACAGGAGCATGGTGGCATCTGCGTTCGCGGCATTTCACGAGGTTGATATCATAATGGTTATGATTGAAATGGGCTCCGGGGATGATTCTGAAATCTCAGGTATCTTGAATAATCTTAGCGGGATGAAGAAACCGAGCCTTCTGCTCATCAACAAGATCGATAAGGGGTCAAAGGAGAAGCTCTTACCCGTTATTGCGGATTATGGGAGAAAATACCCCTTTGATGCAATCATACCGATCTCTGCTCTGAAGGGAGACGGTGTAGATCTGCTCCTTGACGAACTTAAATCAAGATTAGAATCTGGACCTCAATTTTTTCCTGAAGAGATGGAGACTGACCAGACAGAGAGTTTTTTGATATCAGAGGTTATTCGGGAAAAAATCTATTATTATATGAAGCAGGAATTGCCATATTCGTCTGCCGTGACCGTGGAAAAAATAGATGACAATTCCAAGAAAGGGCTTCTCTCCATTTCGGCCCGTATCCATGTGGAGACAGATTCCCAGAAAGGTATTTTCATAGGTAAGGGTGGGAGAATGATCAAGGCCATAGGACGATCAGCCCGATTAGAGTTAGAGCAGATCTTCGGAGTGCGTGTTTACATTGACCTGATGGTCAGGGTGGAGAAGAATTGGAGTAGGGATGGGAGGGCCTTGAGGCGGTTAGGGTATTAGAGGCTGTTTGAAAACGTCCCCTTCTGCCCAATCTCTGCGTCAGACTCAAATTTTAATCCTCGAAATATTCTACATATTCCTGTGGTTAAAATTTTCGGCCTTCTTGATCTTGAACAGAATTGAACGTTTTCAAATAGCCTCTTCGGGGCCTAAAAAAAACCAACCCCGCAATGCGAGGTTGGTTTTTTAGGAGGAAAGAGTAATTGAGTGACTCTGTTGTCTATCTATTGATGCAAAAGGCTTGCCAAAAAAAGATTTATCCAGGAGTTTAACGTATAACTGACTGTGTTTAAAGCATATTTTTTCTACATCCAGCAACCGAAGCCTCTTGCTGCTTCTTTCCAGAGTACAATATTTTGTACCAAAAAATGGCCCGGAATTGATTGTGCGGCATATCTGACTTAAATTATTATATAAATATGGGTACAAAACTTTTTACCGTTAGACTATGATTTTGTACTTCTTCATTTTGTGCTGGATAAGGCTTTTTGTGATCCCCAAGCTCTTTGCTGCATGCACCTGGACATTATTGGATTGGGCCAAGGCCCTTCTTACAAGCCTTTCCTCTATCTCCTCTAAAGCCTTTTGAAGAGGTACATTGGGCGGGATAAATCTTTCCACGTCAAATTCGGTTTTTGCCCCGGTCAGTTGCTCCGGAAGAACATCAATCGTTATTGTCTTCCCAGAAAGAAGTACCACGGCCCTCTCGATGACATTTTCCAGTTCTCTTACATTTCCGGGCCAGGAATAAGAGTAAAAGGCCTTCCAGACCTCCGGGCTCAACTCTATTTTCCTTTCTCTTCCGTTGTCTTGAAATTTTTTGATAAAATGCCTCACAAGGAGCGGGATATCATCAATTCTTTCCTGCAATGAAGGCACATCTATATGTATTACATTGAGGCGGTAGTAAAGATCCTCACGAAAAGTCCCGTTACTAACATCCTCCTTGATGTTTCTGTTTGAAGCAG